>Ga0315543_1000513_pt1 | contig 47352 bp, 44 predicted proteins | sample SalMarSW160210MG_2_FD_203098 | JGI IMG/M metagenome (GOLD analysis project Ga0315543, IMG submission 203098) | Salt marsh sediment microbial communities from the Plum Island Ecosystem LTER, Massachusetts, United States - Salt Marsh Sediment SW1601-210 ...
GAGTATGTTTGCGTAGTTGTGTTCACGGAGCAATCTCGGGAGAGAAAAAGGAAGCCCATGTTATCGATACTCAACTCTGCCAGAAGTGCGGTATCTGCCGCAGTGAGTGCAGGTTCGATGCTATTCAGGTTATTTAATAGGAAGAGGTATTAAGATGCAGCAATACGTCAATGTCACAATAGACGGTGCGAAAATACACGCAATCAAGGGAACCAATGTTCTCGATACCGCAATAGAGTATGGTATCTGCATACCTCATCTGTGTCATATACCATATGTTTCTGATATAGGCGCCTGTCGGCTCTGCATTGTAGAAAATGTAGTAAACGGTCGTTCGAAGGTAACCACTTCCTGTACCCTGAATGTTGAAGAGGGTATGGAAATATGGACTAATACGGAAAAGATTCGCAGGTTACGCCGAAACATTGCCGAGCTCCTGGTTGCCCAGGCACCTAACTCCCGCGCTATCCAGGACATAGCTATCCGTTGCGGAGTCAGAGAGGTCCGCTATCCCTTCAGGAATGAAGACTGCGTCCTGTGCGGACGTTGCGTAAGGGTATGTGATGAAATCTGGCAGGCGAAAGCGATAGGGTTTGTCGGTCGCGGTAAAGACCGCCATGTCGACTATCCCTTTGGTATAAAACCTGATTTCTGCAAAGATTGCGGTGCTTGTATTCAGGTTTGCCCGATGACTATTCCACCCTGTGACGGCCCGATTAAAGATGGGGAAGAGTATCTCTGCGGAAAATGTGCATCTCAGCTTATGATAGGTGAAGAGATGCCGCTGGGAAGCTGCTCATGGTGCAAACTTGGCGAAGGCTTTGGCTGCGGGCGTTATGTCGGTGTACTGGGGTAACAAGCAGGCCGGGATAATAATTAATACAGTGATTACCCAGACCAGCTTAATTCATTAAAGAGGTCTTACGATATAGATTTCGTAAGACCCTCCTCTTTTGAGTGGTACCCCTGGTGCGACTCGAACGAATGACACTAAAATGATAAAATTTGGAATGCAGCTTATTATAGTTTCAGAGCGCCTAGGACATGCAACTGTAGCGTTTACCTTGGATGCCTATATTCATGTAATACCGGCTTTACAGGAAGCAGCAGCTAAAGCATTTGATGATAATCTCAAGATAATAGTAAATTAAGCTTATCGATTATATATCTACTTTACCTTTACTCTTTTTTTTCAATTTAATGAGATACATTAATACAATTATACATCAGATACTAATATGGTTAATTATTATCTGTATGAATCGTGTTCATACCGAGATGGATCATAGATGGTCACTTATTAGTGCAACATCTCAAGAAATTCTCATTGAGCTTGAGAGTGCACAAATTGATCAAAATATGATACAACAAGAATTTACACATGACCACACTCACGATGAATATCCAATAATTGAATCGGGTGATGATAATCGAACAATTAGTCCAAGGGGTCCTGCTCAATATACCTCTTCACCTACTGGACTATCTGTTGTTCTAGAATTTATAAATGAAGGTGACATAGCTAGATATGCACTAACAAACTTAATCAATATTGGTGCAGATAGCATCACTGAAATTTACGCTGTCGATAACCTCTCTGTTGATGATACCTTTGCACAGTTATCAAGTTTAGAAGACCCGAGAATAAAACTCATAAAATTTACCGATAAATTTGATTATGGGTCAACACTCAATCATGTAATACCACTTACTTCTAGCAAATATGTACTATTAACCGAACCTTTTATAGCAGAACTTTTAACAACCTTATCTCCCGTTATTTATAATCTCCAAACCCAAAGTACGCCAGTAGTATTCATTTCGAGAACTAAGAAGCACGAATATGGTCGAACTTGGATGGTAACAATTCTTAGTTTCCTTATTTATCTGATGTACCATATTCGTATTAAAGATCCTTTCCCGCCAGCTATCGCTTGTTCAGGAGCATTAATAAGATCAATCACAAGCCAGATACAAAAGAGTAATTTCGATCTCGCCTTGATTCAGTATCTCTCTCAACGAAATATAACCCCTGTTGAAATACCACTTAGTTCTATTTCTTATCAGCATCCTGGTGTTACATTTATTCACCGTTCACCACTTTATTGGATAAAGACTATATTTCAGTATATTAGCAAAAGATTAGCAAAATTATAAAAGCCCTTCAAGTACTTATCACTTAATGGGCTTAATTAGCTTCAAATAATGGTACCCCTGGCGCGACTCGAACGCGCGACACACGGTTTAGGAAACCGTTGCTCTATCCTCTGAGCTACAGGGGCATTTTACTTATATTAATTTATGGGTTTTCAGGAGGCTATATTCTTCAAGCCGGGGATTACCCCCATGCTGTCCGGGTTGTTAAAACTCAGTGTGCTGAAAAAATAACAATCCTTTTTACTTTTAGTTTTGCCATCTCATTGCCTGTTGAATTATCTTTTTAGCCATTCATTTTCATTGACACCGGCTCGCTTCAGAATTCGGGAGAGGAGAGCCAATCCGATATCTCGACGGTGCGGATTGGGAATGGTTAACACCAAGCTGCCTTTTATCATGTACGGATGCTTTCCACCTTAGTAAGGACCATCGAAACCGAGTTTTCTGAGCCCTCTCACTAAGTTTGTCCATGAAACGGGCGACAGTTCAGCCACTGACCTCTAGCCTTTTAAGTTCTTCTACAATGTGTTCACCTATCGGAGGTATCGGTAATCCTCTTTTAAGTCTTACCACCAGCCAGCCATCGATAACCTCTGCCAGATTATGACGGCATTCCTCAAGAGTCTTCCCGGTAGCCCATACCCCTTCAAGCTCCGGAACCTCTCCGTAATACGGCTCTTCATCGTGTATAATTTCGTACTTTGCCCTGCTCAAGGCAGCACTAATATATTCTGTAATCATTTTTCGTCTCTCTAAAGCTATTTCTTTAATAAGTGGAGATAGGGGGATTTCCTTCGACTTTGCTCAGGACAAGCTCCCCAAACTTCCCGATACAATCGGGATGCTCTCCCAAAAGCTATTTCACTATTAAGTGGAGATAGGGGGATTTCCTTCGACTTTGCTCAGGACAAGCTCCCCAAACTTCCCGATACAATCGGGACGTTCTCCCAAAAGTCCCTATTCTTTTTATGGTGGAGATAGGGGGATTCGAACCCCCAACCTCCGCGATGCGAACGCGGCGCTCTCCCAACTGAGCTATATCCCCGTCTATACAAGTGTGATTATAGCATATATCTTTCTTGTCAGTCAGTAACATAATTGTTATACTGTATGAGTTTTACAGGACTTAAATCATTATGAATTATGAGACCGTTATCGGGCTTGAAGTACATGCCCAGCTTGATACCAGAAGCAAGATGTTCTGCCGCTGCAGCACCGACTACGCCGCTGCTCCGCCCAATACCCACGTCTGCCAGGTATGCCTGGGCATGCCCGGCGTTCTTCCCGTCATCAACCAGCGGGCGGTTGAATTCACCGTTATGACCGCCCTGGCGCTCAACTGCACCATCTCCGAATACACCAGGTTCGACCGTAAAAACTATCCCTACCCCGACCTTATGAAAGGCTATCAGATTTCGCAGTCCTATAATCCTGTCGGTTACGGGGGTTATCTCACTATCGATGTCGACGGCGAGGAGAAAAAGATAGGCATAGATAATGTCCACCTTGAGGAAGATGTCGCCAAGCTTTTACACCGCACCACTGCAAAAGGGGAACCTTTCAGCTTGGTGGATGTCAACCGCGCCGGCGTGCCGTTGATGGAGGTTGTGTGTGAGCCCGACCTCCGCTCTCCTGAAGAAGCCCGGCGGTACCTCGTCAAGCTGCGTAATATACTCCGCTACCTGGGAGTGTCCACCGCAAATATGGAGGAGGGCAGCTTCCGCTGCGATGCCAATATCAGTATCCGCCCGGAAGGCACAACCGAGCTTATGCCGAAATCGGAAGTAAAAAACCTGAACAGCTTCAGGGCGGTCTACAACGCCCTTGAGTATGAGGTCAAACGGCAGATAAAAGTGGCGGAGCAGGGTAAAAGAACCGTCCAGGAGACGAGGGGCTGGTTGGAGGAAAAAGGAATAACCGTCTCGCAGCGCAGCAAGGAATACGCCCATGACTACCGTTACTTTCCGGAGCCGGACCTGCCACCTCTTACCCTGGGCCGCGACCGCGTGGAGGAGATAAAGGCAGGACTGCCCGAGCTGCCGGATGCCAGGCGTAGCCGGTTTATGGAAGAATACGGCTTATCGCTCTATGAAGCCAGCCTTCTGACAGGCTCCAAAGAAATGGCTGACTACGAGGAGGAGTTCGTCGGGGTGGGCGAGCCCGGCAGTATTCCGAAGGCGGAAAGGGCAAAAATGGGCGGCAACTGGATTTTAGGCGAAGTTAGCCGTATAATGAATGCCAGCAATATAGATATCCCCGAATTTAAAGACAGGATAAGCGCCGAAAAACTGGTGAGACTGGCTGTCCTGAACCTGGAGGAGACCGTCAGCGCCGCCACCGCTAAATCCATGCTGGAAGAGATGTTCAATACCGGCAAAGACGCCGATACCCTCCTCAAAGAGGGCGGACGCAGTCAAATAAGAGATACCGGGCAGATTGACGAGGCAATCGTCCAGGCAATAGCTGCCAACCCGCAGGCAGTGTCCGACTACCGGGCGGGTAAAGAACAGGCAATCAAGTTCCTTGTCGGCCAGGTGATAAAGGTAACCAGAGGCAGGGCTAACCCGCAACTGGTGAATGAACTAATGAAGAAGAAGTTAGAGGAAGAAATTGAATAGCTACCTGAGTATAGCTCAGATTGTACTTGCCGTGGCTCTGGTGATGGCAATAATGATGCAGGTCAGGGGTGGCGGACTCGGAGGTATTTTCGGCCAGGCAGACAGCGTCTACCGTACCAGAAGGGGCGTGGAAAAAACCCTGTTCCAGCTTACAATTGTCCTGGCGGTTATTTTCATAGTCATTGCCATAGTAGCTCTCAGGATTACATAGCCTGAAGCTGAGGCCCAGCGTTACCGGCGTTACTATAGTGACATCATCAGCCCTCATATTTTCCCGGTTCACCAGTCCTGAAACAACTGCGGTCACACCGTAATAAAGGGGATGGATATGGAAGGACGGCAAAATCCTCTTCGGAACGATGGCAAGACCATCCGGCTTGATTACACCAATATGATGGCCGGGTCTATCGGCGGCGGGAGGGGCATCACCCCTGAAGAGATTGAAGGGCTTGTCCCGAGAGTGTCTGCTATAGCCGCTGATATCGACGTAAAAAGGGAGACGGGTGAGTGGGGTTTTTACGCACTCCCTTATGATATGGGGGCTCTGGAAGAAGTTAACCGGATGGCGACTTCTTTCCTTGACAGGTGCGATGATTTTGTAGTTCTGGGTATCGGTGGCTCGGCACTGGGAGGGATTGCCCTGTTCAACGCTCTCTGCCATCCCCTGCACAATCTGCTATCCAGGGCTGATAGAGGCGGAAATCCCAGGATATTCTTCATAGACAATGTCGACCCGGTAACCTTTAAAAGCCTTCTCGATTTTTTAAACCCTGAAAAAACCGTCTTTAACATAGTTACCAAATCAGGCTCCACCTCGGAAACAGTCAGTCAGTTTCTCATTGTCCGTCAGATGCTCATCGACAGGCTGGGTAGGAAATCGGCCGGCGAGCACATCGTAGTAACCACCGGAGCCGGTAAAAACCGGTTGCGGACTATCGCCGGAGAAGAAGGGTATGCGCTGCTCACGATTCCGGAAAACGTGGCGGGGCGATTCACCGTTTTCAGTCCCGTGGGACTATTCCCCGCCGCCGTGTCTGGAATTGACATTGATGATTTGCTCTCCGGAGCGCGGTATGCCGACGAACGTTGCCGGACAGACCGGCTATGGCAGAACCCCGCCTATTTAGGAGGCGCCCTGCACTACCTTGCCAATGTCAACAAAGGACTCAGCATTAACATAATGATGCCCTACAGCGATGCTCTGCTCCAGGTGGCATACTGGTTCCGGCAGCTATGGGCGGAAAGCCTGAGCAAAGCGGACACCGTATCCGGTGAACGGATAAACGTGGGCCAGACCCCTGTGGTCGCTCTGGGCGCAACCGACCAGCACAGCCAGCTTCAGTTGTACACGGAAGGTCCCTGCAATAAGATGATTACCTTCCTGCTGGTGGAAAATTCCGGTGTTTCGGTGCCGATACCCCCGCAGTCGGGAGATTTCGCCTATCTGGGAGGACACGGCCTGGAGGAGCTTATAAAGGTGGAAGCCCGGGCGACTCGACTGGCTCTCACGGAAGCCGGACGAAGCAATATGAGCTTGATAATACCTGAGATTAACCCCTTCACCGTAGGACAGTTGCTTTTCCTGCTGGAGGTGCAGACCGTTTTCACCGGCTGTCTTTATGACGTCGACCCTATGGTTCAGCCGGGAGTCGAAGCCAGTAAACGGCACATACACGGGATGATGGGCAGGAGCGGGCCTGATAAGGAACGGACTGAAAAGGGACGTTATATCGTCTGACACTAACGGATTACCAGGGCCAGCCTGACTGAACCAATCTTCATATTCGAACATGCCATTAAAAAAGGTCTTTCAGGGTCACTAATACAGGTACTATAGTGCCATGAAAATGAGTACTTCAGGTTCATTATAACCGATTTGAGTTTGACAGTCATAAGAGAAAAATACTAATATGGTTAGTAGTTAATACAGCCACTGAACGGTCGGAAGCACCGGCGCTGTGTTTCTTGTCTGAGACCATAAAATGGAGAATAACGGGAACCTATGGTAAATAGGTATGGAAAGAACATTAGCTATAATATTGGCTGGAGGACGGGGAGAGCGGCTGGGTGTTTTGTCTCACGAACGTACCAAACCTGCTATTACCTTTGCCGGTAAATACCGAGTCATAGATTTCGCCCTGAGTAACTGCGTCAATTCCGGTATTTCCAAAGTGGCTGTAATGACGCAGTACCAACCTCTATCGCTTATCGACCATATCGGTATAGGTACTCCCTGGGGACTGTCTCATGTAGATGGCAGCGGGTTGCGGTTGCTTCAGGCTTATCTGGGCTACGAAGGAAGGCGGGACTGGTATAAAGGGACTGCGGACGCCGTCTATCAGAATCTCCCGTATATCGAAGAACAGGGTACAGAGCGGGTCTTTATTTTAAGCGGCGACCATGTTTACAGAATGAACTACTCGGATATGGTCGAGTTTCACGATAGAAACGAGGCTGATGTTACCCTTGCTACAACTCCTATGCCCTACGAGGAGCTTTCGAAATTCGGCACGGTTACGATGGATGATAACGGAAAGATAACCGACTTTCAGGAGAAAGCCAGGAGACCGGAAAGCAACCTGGTATCTATGGGTGTATACCTTTTCAATAAGGATGCTCTTCAAAAGTGTCTGGATGAAGATGCCCAGCTCAGGTCTTCCAGACATGATTTCGGCAGGGACGTTTTCCCGCGAATGGTAGCTGGCGATTATAAGGTCTACGCCTATAATTTTCACGGTTACTGGCGTGATGTGGGCGGTCTGGCAACCTACTGGGAAGCCAACATGGATTTACTCGAATTATCCTCGTCTCTTCTTTTCGATTCAGATTGGCCTATCCGCACCAAAGATGAACTGAAACCACCGACTATCATTTCCCGCGAAGGCCGTATTGGTAACAGTCTGGTATCTAATGGTTGCGTTATCGAGGGGACGGTGGAGCATTCGGTAATTTCGCCGGGAGTCAGGATAGAAGAAGGAGCCGCGGTTAAAGACTCGATTATTCTTAATGACAGTATCGTACTGCCCCACGCCGTCGTCGATTATTCTATCCTGGATAAAGAAGTGGTTATCGGAGCCGGCTGCCAGATCGGCTTTGGTGAGAATTTCCAGATTAACCGCCGCGATCCCAAGGTAGCCAATACCGGCATTACCGTTGTCGGTAAAAGAGCGCGGATACCCGATGGAATCAAGATAGGCCGTAACTGTGTGGTCTATAACAACGTGGTGGAAAGCGATTTTCCCGGTCCGGAAATCCAGAGCGGCGAAACAATCAGGCCGAGACGTGGAGGTAGAGCCCGGGCGGTTTAGGTTGATATCGGCAAGGCTGGGGGTGATATAGTATGTCAGAACTGAGACAGGACCCGACAACCAGAGAGTGGGTTATCATGGCCCCGGAAAGGTCGAAGCGTCCCCAGCAGACTCTAAGGAAAAGGCAAATTGAGGTTTTACCGGACTGGGATAAGTCCTGCCCCTTTTGTCCCGGCAATGAGAAACAGACTCCTGAAGCTGTATTGGTAATCCCTGATTCTGATGGTGACTCCGGGTGGAGTGTCAGGGTGGTGCCCAACCTGTTCGCCGCGTTAACCATGGAAGGAAGTGATGGCCCCCTGGAGGAAGGCGGCTTGAACCGCGGGATGCTCGGCCTTGGGGTTCACGAGGTAATTATCGATAATCCTGCCCACAATACCACCCTGGCTCTTATGTCCTACCGGCAGGTGGAAGACCTGCTGAGTGCCTACCAGCAGAGATACAATGTCCTGAAAAAGGACCCGCGACTTAAGTTTATTACCATCTTCAAGAACCATGGCAGGGAATCGGGAACGTCATTGACTCATCCCCATTCCCAGCTGGTGGCTACGCCTATTATGACGCCTTACTATCACCGCCGGTTCGATGTAGCCGTGAACTATTACGCGGATACCGGAAGGTGTCTCTACTGTGACATCCTGACCGAGGAACTGGAGAAGAAAGTCAGAGTTCTCGTCGAGACCGGAGAATTCATCGTCTTTCACCCTTATGCATCCCGCTCTTCTTACGAGACATGGATTATCCCTAAGAAACATAGTTCCTCGTTCGGCCTGTTTTCGGAAGAGCATCGGCCGGAGCTGGCGATGCTGCTGAAGGATATTCTCCTCTGTTTATACAGCGGACTTGATAATCCGGCGTATAATCTCATGGTTGATACTACTATTACCGAAGACGAGGACGACCCGTATTATCACTGGCATATCAGGATAGTACCCAGGTTGAGCATGATTGCGGGTTTTGAGATGGGTTCGGGAATCTATATAAACACGAGACTGCCGGAGGACGCGGTGCAGCACATGAAAGAAATTGCCCGGTCTCTCCCCCCGGACGAATGTGCCTGTCTCAAGGAATAATGCCGGAAAGTAGCTCAGAGGAAGTGAAAAGATGAAAGCCTTGCTTATCCATTTTCGTTCTCCCCCCAGTCGCTGGAAGCGGCATGACCGGCTTGCCGGTTTGAACAGCACGGATTCGGCCGGTACGGACGGTGTATCACTTCAGTTGATGGAACGCAGGAACCTCATGGAAGTTATGGGACACCAGGTAGCGATATGCTCGGCTTACGCCTGGGCGGACTACCCTGTACCGGCTCTGGAGTTCGACTCTGAAGCAGTGACGAAGATGATGCGTAACCTGTTCGGGCAGGAGATAGTCGACTTCTCTGGAGAGGATGAGCTTCGAAAAGCCTTTGATTCCTCCTGCCGGGAAATGAAACAGGAACTGATGGAGATAATCGAAAGCTTCGGTCCGGATGTGATATTCGCCCATAATATGATGTCTCTCCCCGTCCATCCGGTGGCTACCGTGGCTCTGGCGGAGCTGCTCAGAGAGACGGGTATCCCCTGCGCCGCGGTCCACCATGATATTCTGAGTGAAGGTGCCTATAAATTCACGCCGACTTGTGATTTCGCCAGGAAGATACTTGAGGATTACTATCCGCCGGCGATGTCTAACCTTAACCACTGGACGATTAACTCTCGAAACCATAGAGAGCTTAAGAAGAGGGGAATAGATGCCGTGGTTATGCATGATGTCGTTGACTTTGACGCAGTCCTCGAACCGGCGGAACGCGCCGCCGTCCGCTCTTCTCTCCGGGAGAAGTACGGTATCAGGCCTGATGATATCGTCCTTTTTGTCGGTGCCCGTATCGTCCCGAACAAGCAGACGGAGCTGACGGGACACCTGAACGCCGCCGTAAAGGAGCTTTGCCGGGACAGGCTCGGAAGTAAGCTCTATAACGGCGAGGTATTATCCCGGGACAGCAGGGTTTTACTCGTGCTGGGAGGTCGTCCCGAGCGAGCTTTTTCCGAATACAGGGATAAACTTTTATCGCTGTTCGATACCCTTAAGATTGACTGGATGTATCTGGGGGATGAGGTTAGTCCCAGGTGGGGTGATGACGGCACCTTCTATCCGCTGTATCCGGATATGTATAATCTGGCTGATTTTTCGCTGTACCCCTCCGTGTGGGAGGGATTCGGCAGCCTTGTTCTTAAAACATTCGCCTCTAGATTGCCTCTGGTAGTGTTCGAATATCCGGTTTATAAGGAAGATATCGCTCCGAAAGGCGTCAGGGTTGTATCGCTCGGTGACACCGTCCTCGATAAAAAAGACACGGCTGGCCTTGTCCGGCTTCCCCCCGGAGTGATTGAAAAAGCGGCGGGTGAGGTCGTGGCGCTCCTTACCGACTCCGAGCTTTACCGCAGTACCACAGAGCATAACTACGCTCTGGGAAAGAAGTACTTCAGTCTGGACACGCTGCGCGACCATTTAAATAGCGTCCTGCGGTGGGCAGGTACGGAGTGGGTACAAGACCGCAAATTGTAGTATGGTACAGTCTTTTCCAGTGTTGCCCTCAAAGTGTTAAGGTCATGTCATTCTGAGCCCCGATGAAATCGAGGGCGAAGAATCTATTCTATCACACTCCGAGATGAGATTCTTCGTCGCCCGACTAAATGGACTCCTCAGAATGACCTGTAAGGCAAAGGCATCTTTCTTCTGAAGATATACACTGGCAGGTTTTATTTCAGTTTGAGCAGCCGGTCGAGGAACATTTCCACCTCTGATGGAGAGTTGAGAAAATATTCTGCTTTCGATGAGGGGTTCTCCGGACCGACATAAATACTCCAGCCTCGCGGACGTCGAATGACGGTGAAAGCATCCTCGTCGGTCGTGTCATCGCCCATATAGATAACCGTATCGGCTTCGGTGCTGGTTACTGTCTTCAGTTGCTGCATAATCGTCTCCGCCGCGTTGCCCTTGTGCCAGTCTACCGGTGGTGTTACCTCGAAGACTTTTTTACCTAAGCTGACCCTGATTTTCCCTTCGCTCAGCCAGGGCGAGGTTATCTGCCGGAAAATCTCGGCAACGTTTTTCTGCTTGCTTTCTTCGACAAGACGGTAGTGCACGCTCAGGCTCAACTGCTTGTTTTCAATAACAACGCCTTCGAAGTCGCCGAGTTTATCGGAGAGCTGCCGGGCAAGGTCTTCCATCACAGACCTATCTGCCAGTGCCTGTGAATTGACGTATGTAAGACCGGGTCCTTCTATCTCGAGCCCGTGATTTCCAGCGTAATATATACCCTCCAGGCCAACCAGAGCTTTAATCTCGGAGAGTAAACGCCCGGTTATAATCCCCACGGTGAAGGCTGGTTTTGCCGCCAGGTCGCGGAGTTTGTCCCTGATGCCGGGTGAAAGGACGGTATCCTGCGGTCGACCGAAAATGCGGGTCAGGGTACCGTCGAGGTCGGAAAGAAACAGGATGTGAGAGGCGGATATAATCCCGGACGAAAAGGAGTCCCATGAATCAAAAAGGTGCTTCATCTGTTTCCTGCTATGGAGATAAGCCTGGAGACGTTATCGGCTCCCCAGCGGTAAATATTGTTGTCGGCGACTATCTCCCTCATATTTTTCATTCGCCTTCGCCTTTCCACTTCCGGCATCTCTATCGCATCTTTAATCTTCGCGGCAAGTTCGCTGATGGAAAACGGGTTGATAAGCAGGGCATCCGTCAGTTCATCGGCGGCGCCGGTAAATTTACTGAGAATCAAAATTCCGTCTTCATCGTTTCTCGCCGCTACGTATTCTTTGGCGATAAGGTTCATGCCGTCGTGTAATGAATTGACGATACAAAAATGGGCAAGCCGGCGCAGGGCGTTCAGAGTCGGCGGAGGATGCTGCCGGTTCAGCATGATAACAGGTCTCCAGGAATCGGTGCCGTATTTTTCATTGATGCCGTCAACCAGGTCATCGACCTTCCGCGTAAGCTCCCGGTAGTTTTCTATCTCGGTGCGACTCGGCATACCCGCCTGGATAAAGACAACCTTTCCCCTGTATTCCGGGTTGTCCTCCAGGAATTTGTCCAGTGCCTGCATCCTCTGCGGTATACCTTTGGTATAGTCTATCCTGTCCATGCCGATGCCTACATATTTGCCGTCGAGGTCTAGCTCGCGAGTGAGATTGTCCATCTCCTTATAGACCGCTTTATCGTCCGCTTCCAGCGAGATACTGTCGAAGTCTACGCTTATCGGGAAAGGCTGTACTAAAGTGCTACTATCGCGGTAGCTGACTGTAGATGTTTCGCGGTCGATTCTGGCATTCAGAAGGTTCTCGACCGAGTCCAGGAAATTATCACAGAAAGACCGGATATGAAAACCTATCAGGTCGTTACCCAGCATGCCTTCCAGGATTTCTTCATACCAGGGGCATGTCCGGAATATCTCGTGGTCGGGCCAGGGGATGTGCCAGAACTGGCCTACCGTCAACCGGGGATTCTGCTTCTTAATCAGGCGGGGAAGCAGGGCGAGGTGGTAGTCCTGCACCAGCACCACCGCTTTTCTGTCCACAACCTCCTCGATAACGGCGTCGGCGAAAATCCGGTTGACTCTTTTATAAGTATCCCAGTTGGACTCTCTGAAAACGGGCGGGGTGAATGTGACGTGGCACAGCGGCCACAGCCCCTCGTTGGAGAAACCCAGATAATAACCCTCTATTTCCTCTTCGGTCAGCCATACCCGGCGCAGGGTGTATTCCGGAGCTTCCGGAGGAACGGCGATACGGTCATGTTCGTCCACCACCTTTTTATCGGCGTTGCCGCTTCCCTGTACAACCCAGCTTCCTTTTGAAGCACGCATTACCGGGTCGAGCGCCTGGGTAAGTCCGCTGACCGGTGTACTGCAGGTTATCCTGTCGCCGGACATGCTGTGAATATAAGGTTCTCGATTTGATACGACTATGAACAGGCTGTCGCCGAGTTTTTCCTGTACCAGCTTGTACAGCCTGTCTTTGTCCCACCTTTGTTTTTGCATATCCCTGTTTCTCCGAGTGAGCCTTTTATAAAGCGTTGTAGTTCAGAATTTTATATTATACTAACCTTACAATCAAATCCTGCCTATATCAGGTATCGTTTTAATTAGTAGATTCTTATATACCTCACCCCTTACCCCTCTCCAACCAGAACCATTGAGATTGGGTGAGAAGCTTTCTTGGTTGGAGAGGGGAGTTAAATAAAGAGAGGGGGCGAAGCCCCCTCTCTAAAACAATCTCCCCCTGTCACGCACTCGAATATTTCATAGTAAAACAAGGTACTGCGTGAGAGGGGGATAAAGGGGGTGAGTCTAAATATCAACCGAAGTAGAACGACACCATGTATCATATATGCAGAAGTAAAGTGTTTGTGCTAAAATTGTGACGGTATTTGTCCTGCGCTGACACCGGCACCCTGAAAAATCCTCGCCGGTACCGTGCGAATATCATGATAAAGTAGTAATGGGAGGCAGCTTATGAAATGTCCCGTGTGTGGAAAAGATGCCAGAGTCCATATCTATTACTGTGCCAGGTGCGCTGTTTACGTGCATGAAAAATGCTGGCAGGAACACGTGGAAACTGCGCATAAGGATGACTGATAGTTGAAAAAATGGTTGATGGTTATAAGAGCGCCCTTCCTTCCTCTTTCGGTGATGCTGGCATTTCTCGGAGCGTGTATTGCCTGGTATGACGGGGCTTTTCATCTCGGTTATGCTTTTCTTGCTTTCTTCGGGATACTGATGGCTCATATCAGTGTCGATGTATTGAACGAATACTTCGACTATAAGAGCGGGATTGACCTGGAAACAGAGAAGACTCCCTTCAGCGGGGGCAGCGGCGCCCTTCCTGAAGGTCTTATCACGGAAAAACAGGCGCTCTGGCTGGGTCTTGCCGCTTTTATCATAATCATCCCTATCGGCGTATATTTCGTACTGGTGAAGGGCTGGGCGCTGCTGCCGCTATTGCTGGTGGCGGGGTTCTGTATCCTTATTTACAGTCCTATTATTCTCAAACTGAGATGGCCCGAGTGGGCGCCGGGGTTGGGAATGGGTGCTCTGCCCGTTCTGGGGGCGTATTTCGTCCAAACCGGTGAGTTTCCCGTATCTGCAATCATTGCTTCTGTCCCCTCTTTCATTCTGGTGCATAACCTGTTGCTCCTGAACGAATTCCCGGACGTGGAAGCCGATGCCAAAGCCGGCAGAAAGACCACCCCCATTACCTGGGGGTTGGCGAACGCCAGTAAATTCTACTCGGTAATGACGGCGCTGGTTTACCTGTGGATAATCGGCGGTGTTCTGGCGGGGCAGATGCCCAAATTTTCCCTGATTGCCCTGCTTACCCTCCCGCTTGCCGTAAGAGCAGTCCTGGGTGCATTGAAGTCCGGGGACAAAGGCAAACTCATGTCCGCAATGGCAAGCAACGTAATGGTTGTTCTCTTTACCCAGCTCCTCCTGGGTATAGGCTATATTCTGGCGAAGGTCTTTGAGCTGGGGTAATGGCGGTCGACCTCGTTCTTCTCCATGCACCGAGCGTTTACGACTTCCGTAAGAAGACCATACTCTACGGCCCCGTCAGCGACCTTATTCCTCCCTCTCCCGTTTTCGAGATGTACCCCATAGGCCTGACCAGCATTGCCGAATACCTTGAGCGTTCCGGCTACCGGGTGCGTATCGTTAATCTTGCCGTCCGCATGGTGAGGGACAGCAATTTCGATGCCGAAGAAATGATAAAGCGACTGAAAGCACCGGTCTTCGGCATAGATTTGCACTGGATGGTGCACAGCCACGGCTCTATCGAAGTAGCCAGGCTGGTCAAGAAGCATCACCCGGACTCTAAACTGGTGTTCGGCGGTTTTTCTTCCACCTATTTTTACAAGGAACTCATTGAGTACCCGGAGATAGACTACGTGATAAGGGGCGATTCCACCGAAGAGCCTTTCCGCCAGCTTATGGACTGCATAACGAAAGGGAGCGCGCCTGAATCGGTGCCCAACCTTGTCTGGAAAGACGGTCAGGGCAACGTGAAGGAAAATCCTTTCACCAATATACCCTCGGATATCGAGGACGTTATGGTCAACCACTACGGCGGGGTGATACGTTCGGTGCTCAGGTACCGCGACCTTATCAGCTACATGCCCTTCAGCGACTGGCTTCGCTATCCCATCACGGCGGTCATAACCTGCCGGGGCTGCAACCATAACTGCGTAATCTGCGGCGGCTCGGCGGCTGCCTTCCGCCATTACCATAACCGGGACAGGCCCGTTTTCAGGTCGCCGGAGGCTGTCGTTAATAACCTCAGGCAGATTGAACGATTCAGCCGCGGGCCTGTATTCGTTCTCGGCGACATCTTCCAGAACGGAGAGGACTACGCCGGTGAAATCCTGAGCCGTCTCCGGGAAAAACATGTGAAGAACCAGCTCATCTTCGAGCTGTTCTCGCCCGTTCCGAAGGAATCCCTCCGCCGGATAAGCCTTGCTTCTCCGAACTTTTGTCTGGAAATCTCGCCGGAGTCCCATGATTACGAGATAAGGAAGAAAATCGGCAGGAACTATACCGATGAAGCGTTGGAGCAGACGATAAGCGATGCCCTCGAAGTCGGCTGCGGGAGGCTGGATTTATTTTTTATGACCGGCCTGATGGGACAGACCGCGCAGTCGGTGATGGATACGGTCGATTACTGCGGTTACCTGATGGAGAAATTTAAGGGGGACAAAAGGCTGTCGTTATTCCTCGCCCCGATATCGCCCTTTCTCGACCCCGGCAGCCTTGCTTACGAGAACCCGGAACGCTACGGCTACAGGGTACTGTGCCGGACGGTCGAGGAGCACCGCCGGGCGCTGGTGTCACCGAGCTGGAAATACTCCCTTAACTACGAAACGGAGTGGATGACCCGCGATGAGATTGCGGATAGCGCCTACGAAGCTATCCTGCGGCTTGTCCGCCTGAAGGCGAAATACGGAATCATCTCCGGAAAGATGGCTGACATCGGCTTGAGGCGTATCGAGGGCGCCCGCGAGATGATGCACCGCATCGATGAAGTGCTTGCCGGAGACAACAGCGAAGAAGTGTTATCCCGTTTGAAGCCGGAAGTGGACCGGATAAACGCTTTTCCGGTCAGCGAGAAAATGCAGCTTGAGCTGCCCGTCGGACTGGTGAAAGTGAGGTTTCTGAATACTCTCTGGTCGTGGATAACCGGACGGTAGTCGGCAGTTCTTATTCGATTACCACTCCGGTGCCGTAGGCGAGTATCTCGGAAGCGTTCTGCATTACCATCGAGGTGGTGAATCTCATGGCGATGACGGCGTTGGCTCCCTGCGTCTGGGCGTCTTCCTCCATCCGCTGAATCGCCTGTTCTCTCGATTCCGCCATCATCTTGGTATATTCGGTAATCTCGCCGCCCACCATTCCCCTGAGGTTGGCCATAATGTCCCTGCCCATATGCCTCGCTCTGATGGTGCTGCCTTTGACAAGACCTACCGTCTTGACTATATTTTTGTCTGCTATCTGCTCTGAAGTAGTAATAATCATTTATCGACCTCCTTAAAGTCCTCTTTTTTAGCCTGGATTACCCTGTCTCTTATAACTATCGCCAGAAGTGAGATTCCTCCCACGGCGACTATCCCCACCAGTATACGGAACACCAGCGGGATTATACTGGTAAAGAAGAACCCTTTTGCCATCCAGCCGATTATAACCAGTATAGCCAGCGATACGATGATGAATATCGCGTTAACCATACCTCTCACCTCCAGTTTTGGTTTCCGTAAAGAAAATCAGTTTTATTTTTAAGACCCTATCCCCCTGTATCCCCCTTCCCCTTTGTAAGGGGAAGGGGGAGGGATTTTTCTTAAGAGGGGCTTCGCCCCTCTTCAACTCTCTTTTATCCTAGTTTATTGTTTGTATTACAGCCCTTATATGAGGGTGGATTGTCGGTCAATCTTTCGTTTATAGAAAAAGCCTACATATTTTCTCATAATACTCGTGTCATTCTTCAGCAAATCGAACTCCTTGCTTAGCTTTAAAATTAAACTGTCTATTTCGGAATCAAATTTTTGTAATGACTCCAATGTTGTCTTATTATAATGAATAATCCCCATACAATAATTGTGTATTTCATTCAATCTTTCTTCATTGCTTATTATTACTATTGTGAATCTGTGGGCATAATCCAAATGATGAAACTCAACAATTTTAGCGCCATCTTCGCTTTTAATTCTCTTTCTCTGGTTTTTATCAATACATTCAGAGAATTTATTGAATTTGAAAAATTCTTGCCTATAGGAAGAGAGCTGTTGTCTATAAGTAGTCAATTTTCTAGAAAGCGTTGTCTTAAAATACCGTTGTTCCGTTAATATATCGTCTATTCTATTAAAAGCAAAATCAAACTTCTCGTCTGATAAGTATCCGTAAGTCGTCGTTAGCGTTTCGGTGGACATAAATTTTTCTCGACTCTTTATAATTTTACGACCATCCTTCATCACACTCGCGAAGCCCAAAATCATAGCAGTAAGGTCAGTGTAGAATTCATTATTTTTCTCCTTATGCCATAAGGAATGTAAAACAATATGAGCGATTTCATGTGCTATGACAGTCATAAATGTTTCGGGGTATCTTTGGAAATTCTGACTTATTTTTACACTTATAGGGAAACCCTGCAATTCTGATGAACCATAGAGCGGGAGATAACTCGGTATTGATACTTGAGCAGTAATGTTTCCTATTCCTCGCCCAGAATCATCTGTTTTGGTTAAGGAACTACTCTCAAATTTATCACTAAATGATATATTTACACTAATAGGTAAACCAAGATAATTAGCAATTCCCTCAACGGCTTTTTTTGCATTTCCGGTTTTCAATGGCCTAAGTACTATCTCTCGATCAATATCTTCTTTAACTCCTAACAGTCCAACCAATTCATGAATCGCGTTACTTATATATGAATTATCAACCTCTCTCATTGATTTCACCTAAAACGTGATAATGTTATCTCTTTCGTTTCCAGACGGTACCCTGCGGTGTGTCCTCAAGGACTATACCTGCTTCATCCAGCCTGTCCCTTATCATATCCGCCTGCTGCCACTGCTTGTCTTTTCTGAGTGCCTGCCTGAGTTCTATCAGGTCCTGAACCAGTGTTTCTGCGTTGCCCGTGTCGCTGTGGGTGGGGGTTCTGCCTGTTTCCTTGTATACTCCTGTGTATACCGCGGCGATTCTTTCGACATCGAGCGGTGTTTCCTCGGCTGCCTTCATGGTCAAGCCGAGGATACCCGCCAGCTCTTTCAGTTCCTGCTGCGCCTGAGTCACGTCATAACCTTCATCGCTCAGCCTGTTGATATCCCTGGCTAAATCGAAAAGAGTAGCCAGCGCCTGCGGTATGCCGAAATCGTCGTCCATCACCCTGATAAACCGCTCCCGGTACGCTCCGGTGTCTATCTGCGCCTGTCCCTTTTCACCCTTCGCCTGGGTCTGGACTGCCTGTCTCAGCCGGTCTGCCCCTCTCTCGGCAACCTTGAGGGATTCCTCAGAGTAGGTAAGCGGGCTTCTATAATAAGAGCCCAGGGTATAAACACGGATGGCGTCGGCGCTGTATTTCTTCAAGGCTTCCCTTATCGTTATCATATTGCTCAACGACCGGCTTCCCTTCTCATCACCCGCTAGCAAAAGCCCGTTGTGGAGCCAGTATTTTACGAATGGCTTCTTACCGGTAAAGCTTTCCGACTGGGCTATCTCGTTCTCGTGGTGAGGGAAGACCACGTCCTGCCCGCCGCCGTGAATGTCTAACGTATCTCCGAGGTATTTAAGAGACATGGCGCTGCACTCGATATGCCAGCCGGGCCTGCCCTTTCCCCAGGGACTGTCCCATGAAGGCTCGCCGGGCTTCGATTCTTTCCAGAGGAGAAAGTCCATCGGGTGTTCCTTTTCTTCTCCTGGCTCGACACGCGCCCCCGCCATCATTTCTTCAAGGTTACGATGTGATAGCTTGCCGTAGTCCGGCACGTTTCTCACCCTGAAGTAGACGTTGCCGCCGACGGCGTAAGCGAAACCCTTTTCGATTAGGCTCTTAATCATCTCCTGCATCTTGTCGATTTCACCCATAGCCCGCGGATAAACGTGTGCCGGGAGCACGTTCAGCGCCGCCATATCCTCGTCATAACGCTCAACATACTTTTGTGTCAGTTCCGGTACGGATACGCCGAGCTCACTGGCGTGGGCGATAATGTTATCTTCGATATCGGTAATATTCTGGATATGCCTTACTTTATAGCCGCGGAACTCAAGGTAGCGCCGGACGACGTCGAAGAATATATAGCTCAGGGCGTGGCCTATATGTGCGTCGGCATAAGGATTGATGCCGCAGACATACATCTTCACCTCGTCGCCCTGCGGTACGAACTCCTCCTTTTTACCGGAAAGACTGTTAAAGACCTGCATCAATCATCTCCCTCTATCAAAACAACGGCAAGAGCGGCTATCCCTTCCCCACTGCCGATATATCCCAGTCCGTTTGAAGTGCTTGCCTTAACACTTATGCAGTCATTGCCTATGTCCAGCGTCTTACTGAGCTTCTCTCTCATCGAGTTTATATAGTCCTTCAGCGCCGGTTTTTCGGCAATGATGGTAGCATCGATATTACCTGTCCGCCAGCTTTCATCCGCGAGCTTGTTTTTTACCTTCTTTAGCAGCTCCAGGCTGGAAACGTCTTTATACTCCGGCTCACCTGGCGGGAAGTGCCTGCCGATGTCTCCCAGAGCGGCAGCCCCGAGCAAAGCGTCTATAATAGCGTGAGTCAGCACGTCGGCGTCGCTCCAGCCGTCCAGTCCTTTATCGAACGGTATCTCCACGCCGCCCAGTACCAGCCTCCGTCCCGCTGCCAGGGGATGTATATCATAACCGATACCGATTCGTGTATTTTTCATGCTTTTTTCTGTAAAAGATATTCCGCCAGAGCCAGGTCATCCGGTTTAGTTATTTTTATATTATCATAAGAGCCGGTGTAGAGCTTAACCCTGTTGCCCGAGTATTCCACCGCTCTGGCGTCATCGGTCACTTCGTACTTGAGCTGGCGGTACGCCTCCGTTATTAAATCATATCTGAATACCTGCGGGGTCTGTACCGACCACAGACTGTGCCTCGGCGGCGTCCCCTGTACAATCATGTCGTCCCCCGCCACCTTTATGGTGTCCGTGACCGGAACGGCGGCTACAGCCGCACCTGTTTCTGCGGCCGCCTCCAGCCCATCTTCGATTAAGTCCGTGGTTACCAGCGGCCTGGCTCCGTCGTGGATTACCACCAATTCGCATTTTCCTAGCTTTTCGAGCCCGGCAACAACCGAGTCCTGGCGTCTCTCGCCGCCAGCGCAGACGTCGGCTACCTTGGACCACCCTTCTCCGGCGACCATCTTCCTGCCCTTTTCCAGGTTTTGTTTGCCGAGGACAACGATAATCCTGTCTATCGAGTCGCATTCCTGAAAAGTACCGATGACCCGGGCTAAAACGGGTCTTCCGCCCAGTAAAGCGAATACCTTGTCCACTCCGCCCATTCGCTGGCTGGCACCTGCCGCCACGATTACTGCTCCCGACTTGACTTTCTCGTTCATACTTTAAGTCCGTTTACTGTGCGTGGATTATTTTGAGTTTACACGTATCCTGATTGTTAATCAACCTGGTTTATCTCGGTAGCCCTGAATACTGATTAATGATAAAATCTTAGCATTGTATCATGGAAAACCTGAGAGTATACGGAAGCAGACCCTTTACCGTTGCCGTAATTCACGGCGGTCCGGGCGCTCCCGGTGAGATGGTTCCGGTAGCCCGTGAACTGTCCTCTTTAACGGGTGTCCTCGAACCGCTCCAGACAAAATCTACACTGGAGGGGCAGGTAGAAGAACTGAAAGATGTCCTGGAAGGGTATGCCGACCTTCCCGTGACGCTGATAGGTTACTCCTGGGGTGCGTTTCTGAGCTTTATCGTTACCGCCCGGTATCCTGCTCTGGTAAAGAAACTGGTGCTGGTCAGCAGCGGTCCTTTCGAGGCGGAATACGCCGAGAGCATTTTTACAACCAGGTTGGACCGGCTAGGTGAAGAAGAAAGAGTTGAACTCCTGTCCATGATAGAGAAGTTTTACGACCCCGGAGTTGAGAACAAAGACGGACTGCTGGGGCGGTTCGGGGAATTGATGTCTAAAGCCGATTCCTATGACCCTCTACCCCGTGACAATAGAGACGCGCTGGGAGCGCAGTTCGAGATTAATCAGAAGGTGTGGCAGGATGCCGAGAAACTGAGAAACAGCGGACAACTGCTGGAGCTGGGTCATAAAATCAGGTGCCCCGTGCTGGCGGTACACGGCGACTACGACCCGCATCCCGCCGACGGGGTGAGAATACCTCTTTCACGCGTCCTGAAAGATTTCAGGTTTATATTGCTGGAGAAGTGCGGTCACTGTCCCTGGCAGGAACGGAGCGCCCGGGACAGGTTTTATGGTATTCTTAAAAGCGAGATTTTATGAAGAATAGGAGAGCTTGAGATTAAAATAAAATTGTCATTCCGTGCTTGACACGGAATCCAGATAGGTTCGCCTCTGGTCCGCCTCAGGCGGACTGGATTCCCGCTGGAGTTTACCCGCCATTGTGGGCGGGAATGACAGGGAGATTCTAGTATCCGACGATTTTCGATAGCCTGTGAAAAATTCTGAGATTGGGTCATATAAATCCGAAAGGAGTGAGGTCGAATGGAGAAAGACAAGTACGCATCAAAGCGGTTCGATATCCAGAATGAAGATGCCATAGATACGGAAGTCCTGGAAGCAATACCCTTCGAGTACCCCGACTCGGCCACTGAGGTTGTCTACGAGACCGATGAGTTTACCTGTGTCTGTCCCTGGACGGGCCTGCCCGATTTCGGCCACCTGATGGTTAGCTACCTGCCGGACAGGTCGCTGGTAGAGTTGAAGTCGTTAAAATATTACCTGACCTCCTACCGGAACGTCGGGATAATACAGGAGCACGCCGTCAACCGTATCCTCAATGACCTGGTGGAGCTGGTGCAGCCGGTTTCGATGATGGTGGAGGCGGATTATGAGGAACGGGGCGGTATAACCACAACCGCGACCGTCGTGTATGAAAAAGAAGAAGAAATCTAAGGACGGAAGAAATGAAAGTTAAAAAATACCTGGACGCCAGGCCCAGTCAGGAAATGCCCGGAGTGATCAAGCGTGAGGTCGTCAACGCCGACGACGGAGCGCCGAACTTCTGCATGAGAGTCTTCGATATCGACCCCGGAAGCTCCACTCCGTTCCATACTCACGCCTGGGAGCATGAGGTATACGTCCTCTCCGGAAAAGGCGTGGCGGTCAGTGAAGCCGGCGAGACGCCGATAAGCGTTGACAACGTCGTCTTCGTCCCCGGTGAAGAAAACCACTGTTTCAAGAACACCGGAGACGAGACTCTACGCTTTATCTGTGTGATACCGTATTAGTAATTTGGTATTTGTGGAACCATAAACCGACCATCGCATAAGAGATATGCTTATCCATATCTTGAAGATCAATGCACTCTAGTCCGATTTTTTCGTATGGGTAATTATTAATGATGTCTTTAGATAATTTCTCAAATCCTTTTACTAGCTGGTCTGGTTTTTCATCCGGGTTACTAAATCCTAGTGCTACTAAACCATTTTGCTGATTTAAAGGGTCTTTATCTTCGTGAAGTTTCTCAATATCATGAATTGCACCTTGATAGTAATACTGGCTATCACGACCCCAAGCCGTTTGTTTTAGCTCAAGGTATATATAATTTTTACTGGCTGGTAGATATATTCCAAAGTCTGGACGTCGTCTCGCCGAGCCACCTGGGAAATATGCGTCAAGCTGGGTCGCAAATCCTACCGAGCGTAAATGCAATGCTAATGACGAAGCTATCCCGATTTCTCGTTCACATGTTAGTGAGAAATCCTGCTTGGTCGAGACATCCTGCTCGGATACTAGCTGCGACAATTTACGTTGTCGCACTTCTTGGCGGAGTCCGTCACAGATAGTATAAAATAGGATTTGTAACTCTTCTTTCATTAATTCTTTCTTGTCCATATATATCCCCATACGTGGCAAGTAATCTGGCTTTATCTACCTCCTCATCCTTGCCACCAGCACCGGCGGGATGTTCGGTAACCTCCTCCAGTTGAGCGGCGAGACCCTACCGTCATAGAGGTCTTCGGGTAAAGTAGGTTCTTATATCACCTTTTATTAAATTAATCGTCTACCCCTTCAGGTCGAAGGGTGCCCTGGCGCCGCTGCGATTTACAAAATCCCAGCTCCTGCCGAAGTCGTTGTACTTCCAGTAGTGGGTGTTGCAGATATTTACCACCGGAAACGCCATGCTGAATATCGAATTTTCTATCCTCTGTGGGTTCTTTCCGTCTCCGCCGACTGTCAGCGAAGCTTCCCACTCCGCCTGGGGCGTTTTTACGCGGCAGGTGCTGCCTTCCTGGCTGAAATCAATATCCACGTATTTGACGCCGAGGCACTTTCTTATCAGCCCGATGCGCGTAACGTTATCCACGAAAAAGGGTTCGAGCACTTTTCGCTGTTCCCCGGTGGTAGTATCGCTGATATATATGGCTCCTTCGGCGCCTTTTGCCATCAGGTCGGCCGCTTTGTTCGAGTAGATATCGGCGATGGTAATCACCAGAGTGCCGCCCACGTCCACGCCGTCAATCTGCCCCCCTTCTATCTGGAACAGCACGAACTGTTTGCAGGGCTCCTCCCTGTCCCTGCCGAAGTAGAAAGAGCAGTGACCCTCCGAGGCGCAGGACTCATGCCATACGCCCTTAATATTCCAGGACATTTGGCTCCTCCCTTTATTTAGTTTCTTCTCTTGGATATCCCGGTTTTTCTGATTTAGTTATTATCAGCGGGCAGGTTAGGATTCCCAGGGCTTCTTGCCGGTCTGCTTCTCTCTGGAGACGCAGGGCCAGGGAATCCTGAGGAGTTTCATGAGCTGGGCTACGGTGTAATATTCAGCTTTCATTACCGGTTTGAGCCATGGAGCATTTGTTCGCCCGGCTTTACAGATTGGGCAGCGGGATTCGCAGATATTACCTATTCCTTTTACTTCGCTCATAATTTACCCCCTTTTTTTGAGCAGTATTAAATGTCGTGATAATTCACTTCTTCGTACTGACCAGACCCGTATTTATCGCTTCCCTCAGGGTGCTGGCTGTGATTATTTGGATATCTTCGGCAGCCGTACCTGAGCCTGTCTTCGGTACCAGGCAGCGCTTGAAGCCGAGCCGGGAGGCTTCGTTTACACGCCTGTCCAGTTGCGAGACGGCTCTCAGCTCCCCGCTGAGTCCCACCTCGCCCACTACGGCCAGTTCGGGGTCGATGGCAACATCGCGGGAGCTTGAGATAATCGCCAGAGCCATGCCCAGGTCCGCCGCCGGCTCTCCTATCTTCATCCCTCCGGCAACGTTGACCATAATGTCCTGGTTGCCCAGTTTCAGGCCGAGACGCCGGGAAAGTACGGCGCTAACCAGCAGCAGCCGGTTGAAGTCCACGCCGTTGGCGGTACGCCGCGGCTGGCCGAAGCTGGTGGGGTTTGTCAGCGCCTGGATTTCGACAAGTAAAGGTCGGCTGCCTTCGAGAACGGGCACCACCGTCGAGCCTACGGCTTCTCCGTAGCGCTGCGATAGAAATGCCCGTGACGGATTGTCCACCTCTACCAGTCCCTGCCCTTTCATCTCGAATATACCTATCTCGTTGGTGGAGCCGAAGCGGTTTTTAACGCAGCGCAGCAGCCGGTAGCTGCTGAATGACTCGCCCTCCAGGTACAGGACGGCGTCCACGATATGCTCGAGGACGCGCGGACCGGCAATAGAGCCGTCCTTGGTAACATGGCCTACGATGAAGACCGGCACCGCACCGAGCTTCGCCCAGTTCATCAGTTTCATGGTGCATTCCCGCACCTGGGTTATGCTGCCCGGCGCCGTTTCCACATCGGGCAGATAAACCGCCTGGATGGAGTCGATTACCACCATGCTCGGCGAAAGCTCCTCAACCTGCTCCAGAATTACCCCCAGGTCGGTCTCAGCCAGCAGGTAGAGGTTGTCCCCCTTTATCCCCAGCCTCTCCGCCCTGAGCTTTATCTGGTGCTGGGTCTCCTCTCCGGAGACGTATACCACCGTGCCGTGAGAATGGGCGACCAGCGCCGAGACCTGGAGCAGGAGGGTGGACTTGCCGATTCCGGGGTCGCCGCCGGTCAGAATCAGAGAGCCGGGTACAAGCCCGCCGCCCAGCACGCGGTTGAACTCGGATATGGGGATTGGAAAGCGGTCGGCTGCTTCTATTGCTACCTGTGACAGCTCCAGTGGCTGGTTAAGCGGTGAGGTACGTCTGAAGGTACTTACGGGTGCAGCTACTCTTTGTTCAACGAAGGTGTTCCATTCCTGGCAGCCGGGGCAGCGTCCCAGCCATTTCAGTTCTTCCCTGCCGCACTGCTGGCAGACGAATACCGTCCTGCCGCCTGCCCTGTCCGTTTTTGCCATGAGTTGACTTTACCTGATTTATAACACTTAATCAAGAGTATTTTTGGTAAATGTTTTATTGTTGAGTTATAACTTGGTTCGTAACGTTATAAGGGAAAAAGAGAAAGCCCGCCTAGCCTACCATGCCCAGGAAGATTCCGGCGGCGGTGGCGGTGCCGATTAACCCGGCGATGTTCGGCCCCATAGCATGCATCAGTAGGAAATTCCTCGGATTAGCCTGCTGCCCCATTCTCTGTACCACCCTGGCTGACATCGGTACCGCGGAGACACCGGCGGCACCTATCATCGGATTGATTTTTTCCTTGCTGAAGAGGTTCATCAGCTTGGCAAGGCATAGCCCGAAGGCGGTAGAAGCGGAGAAGGCTACCACTCCCAGCCCGAACACTATCAGGCTCTCTACCCTGAGGAAAGCCCCGGCGCTCATAAAGCATCCCACGCATATACCGAGTAGAATTGTTAGTATATTCATAAAAGCGTTGGCGGCGGTATCTGCAAGGCGGTCGGTCACGCCGCTGGTGAATAACAGGTTCCCCAGCATGAACATTCCTACCAGCGGAGCCGATTTGGGTACCAGCAGGATTATAATGACGGCGGCAATCATGGGGAAGAGGAGCTTTTCTTTTCTGGATACCTCCCTTAGCTGGGGCTTCATGTATATCGCCCGCTCTTTCTTGCTGGTAAGCAGTTTGATAATCGGCGGCTGGATGATTGGCACCAGCGCCATATAGGTGTAGGCGGCTACGGCGGTAGCCCCGATAAAGTGCGGGGCTAGCTTATTGGTAAGATAGATGGTGGTCGGCCCGTCGGCTCCGCCGATTATTCCTATAGAGCAGGCTTCCTTGATGCCGATGTTTACCACGTCGGGGAAAGAGCTGCCGATAAGGAGGGCGATGAAGAAAGCGAAGTAAACGCCGAACTGCGCTCCGGCGCCCAGAATCAGGGTTTTGGGGTTGGCTATCAGCGGACCGAAGTCAGTCATAGCCCCCAGACCGAGAAAAATAAAGACAGGTATTATCTCCCAGGCAAGCCCGTAACGGAAAATACGGGAGATTATCCCGACCGGTTCACCGTCTATTGCGTAGCTTTCTACTACCTTACCCGCCACTATGGTTTCCATTAGTCCGCCCAGTGGCAGGTTTACTAGGATTACCCCGAAACCGATTGGCACCAGGAGCAGAGGCTCCATCTTTTTGGCTATGCCCAGGTATAAAAGGACACAGCCGATAATAATCATTATTATGGAGCCCCAGGTAAGGCTGCCGAATCCGGTTTCAAAAAGACCGAACACCTGTTTTCCCCTATATGTTATTTATAAACAGCTCGTTTTAATATTCGATGATAGCTATTAACTTTCCCGTCTCGACTACTTCTCCCACTGAGACCTGTACCTCGGTAATTGTACCGGCAACCGGAGCCAGTATCGGATTCTCCATTTTCATTGACTCGATGAAACAGATTACGTCCCCCTCCTGTACCGAATCCCCTGCCTTAGCTTCCACACTGATGATTTTACCTGTTATCGGGACCTCGACGATTTCCTGCGCCAATTCTAAGCTCCTTTCTCGTTATCACCGGTCTTTTCCTCGCCGGAGTCGAATCTTCGAATCAGTAGCCCCACAAGCCATATGGCTATTGCCAGAATAACCAGTACCGCGAAGACCATTCCGAAACCTATGCCACCTATCTGTCCGGCAAAACCCCAGTCTACTGTCATATCTATCACCAGCCTGATTTTAACATACTAAAGGGCGGGTTTTGAATACGTTACGTCTATCCCGCCCTTTCCTTTGATGCTTAAGTTGTGCCTGCTATGTAAATTCTACGGTGTAGCATCCCCCAGCAGTGCTTCTACGGCCGCCGAATGAGCCACAATCTCTTCCCCGTCCAGGTCTACTATGACCGTATCCCCTGTGCGGAATTGACCACGGAGCAAACTATCTGACAGCTTATCTTCAACCATATCCTGGATAACTCTGCGTAAAGGTCTGGCTCCGAAAGCTTCGTCGTATCCTTTCTCACAGAGGAAGTCCTTGGCAGCATCGGTTATTTCGAGCTTCATCCCCTTCTCTCCAAGTTGCTGGACCGTTGTCGCCAGCATTAAGTCGACTATCTTTCGGACCTGCTCCTTGGTTAATGCATGGAATACCATTACGCTGTCGATACGGTTAAGAAACTCGGGACGGAAGGTCTTTTTAAGCTCTTCAAGCAGCTTTTCCTTCATCTTTTCGTAGTCGTTCTCCTGGATCTTTGTTTCATCGCTCCGCGAGGAAAAACCTATTGCGCTGCCTTTTCTGATAAGCTCGGCGCCGATGTTGCTGGTCATTACGATTATGCTGTTGCGGAAATCAACCCGACGGCCCTTGGCGTCGGTCAGGTGTCCGTCATCGAATATCTGCAACAGAATATTAAAGACGTCCGGATGAGCCTTTTCAATCTCATCGAGGAGAATGCAGGAGTATGATTTCCGTCTCACGGCTTCGGTCAGTTGCCCGCCTTCATCATAGCCGATGTATCCCGGCGGCGCTCCGACTAATCGCGATACCGTATGTCTCTCCTGGTATTCTGACATATCCAGCCTGATTAACGCGTCCTCGCTGCCGAACATGAACTCTGCCAGCGCTTTGACCAGCTCGGTCTTGCCCACGCCGGTAGGACCGAGAAAGACGAAATTGCCGATGGGATGTCTCGGGTCTTTCAGACCGGCTCTGGCTCTCCGTACCGCCCGGGCGATGGTATCAACGGCTTCTTCCTGGCCGATAATGCGTTTGTGGAGTACCTCTTCCATCTGGAGTAATCGTTCCGTTTCGTCGCCGCCAAGCTGTACTACCGGGACGCCGGTCCACATGCTGACCACTTCGGCGATGTCTTCTTCGGTCACGACCGGCTTGTCCTGGTCCATTGAGCTCTGCCACTCTTCCTTGAGCTGTTTTATCTTTTCTTCGAGCGCCAGTTCCTGCTGGCGGAGCTCCGCGGCATAATCGTACTGCTGGCTGGCAAGCGCAGCCTCTTTGTCCTTACGTACGTTGTCTTCGTCATGTCTTGCTTCTTTCAGCGTATCGGGTGGTACTCTGTGTCTGATACGCACCCGTGACGAAGCTTCATCGATGACATCGATTGCTTTATCGGGCAGAAAGCGGTCTGCTATATATCTGGCGGATAATGTAGCTGCCGTGCTGAGCGCTTCATCGCTTATCGTCAGCTTGTGATGTTCCTCATAACGTTCCTTAACTCCGCGCAGGATGTCCAGGGTCTGGTCGACCGATGGTTCCTCTACCAGAATCGGCTGAAAGCGCCGTTCGAGAGCCGGGTCACGCTCTATGTGCTTGCGGTAGTCGTCGAGAGTGGTGGCGCCGATGCACTGCAACTCTCCTCTTGCCAGCGAAGGTTTTAAGATGCTGGCGGCATCGACCGCTCCCTCGGCTGCTCCGGCTCCGACTATAGTGTGAAACTCATCGATAAAAAGCACGCAGTTCTTCGAGGTCTTTATCTCATTGACGATTTTTTTCAATCGTTCTTCGAATTCGCCCCTGTATTTCGTACCCGCTACTACTGCCGCTATATCCAGCGTTACTATCCGTTTGTCCTCCAGGGTTTCAGGGACGTCGCCGGCGGCTACGCGGTGTGCCAGACCCTCGACTATCGCCGTCTTACCTACACCGGGTTCGCCTATCAGTGCCGGGTTGTTCTTGGTGCGGCGGCTGAGAATCTGGATTAGCCGCTCGATTTCTTTGACCCGCCCGATAACCGGGTCGAGTTTACCGGCGGCAGCGGCTGCCGTCAGGTCGACACTGAGCTGGTCCAGAATCGGTGTCCGGTTCGCCGACCGGGCAGGTTTCATTCTGCCGGCGCCCTGGCTCAGGACATTGGTTACCTCCGTGCGTGCCTGGTCCAGTGTAATGCCGAAGCTGTCCAGTACGCCGGCGGCAACTCCTTCTCCTTCGTGCAGTAACCCGAGCAGGATATGTTCGGTGCCTATATAATTGTGGCCCAGGTGGCGTGCCTCATCTATAGCCAGTTCAATGACTCTTTTGGCTCTGGGGGTAAGTCCGATTTCACCGGTACCGGCTTTCTCTCCGCGTCCTATGATGAACTCCACTGCCGAGCGTACCTTGCCCAGGCTGACGCCCATATTGGTAAGGACTTTAGCCGCTACCCCCTCCTCTTCACGTATCAGCCCGAGTAGAATATGTTCCGTACCGATATAGTTGTGGTTGAGGTTCTGCGCTTCCTCCTGGGCTGAGGTGAGAACACGGCGGGCTCGCTCTGAAAATTTCTCAAATCGGCTTGGCATCTTCTCTCCTTAAATCCGCTTACCTTTTAGCCAGTCTCAGGTTTATTATAATGCAACCCGTCTAATAAAGCAACAAATATTGAATGTGGAAGGTCGGGATTATGAGTGCTTGATAGCCCGGTAATCAGATGGCTAAGTCTCCTGGCAGTGACTTATTTTCCACAAGGGGAGACCCCTCAGTATCCTCCGCGCTGGGGCGTTTCACTTCCGTGTTCGGGATGGGAACGGGTGGTGCCACCCCGCTCAAACCACCAGGAGACTATTACCTTTTTTCAGTAAGAAGATGAAAAGGTTTTGGCTCCTCAACAAAGATAGTTTAACACCAAGTCCGGTACAGGTCAAGACCCTCAAGGCTCATTTTTACTTTTACCCTCGCCTGAACCAAGCTTACTTTAGTACCACATTAACAATTATCCCCCTGCCTGCCGTAGCCTCCTGCCTACCAAAGCCTTGTACGGCAAGCAGGTGTGCTGAGGACAGGTTTGTGGCAGTCATGCCTTTATACTACGCTCCTTTCAAGGAAAAGAAATGGCTTCTCCCTTTCGTAAAGGGGGAAAGAGCAGAACTAATAACCGAATGCAGACAGAACCCTGACAGGTCTTACTTGAAAAAGACCTGATACTGACATACACTGGTTAAAATCAACACCGGGATGTGAAATACCACTATTTGAATTAAAGCCAGTGATATCATTCATTAAAAACGAATTCCAGGCTGTATATCTCTTCCTGGTGAGAAACAAACGTGAAGCTGTGATTATCAGCATCGCCACGCTTGTACTCATCCTTGAACGCTATTACCAGGTCAGGAATGAGTGGTTGAGTAACCTTATTTACTTCGCCGCTATACCGCTCGTTGTTATTATCCTCCTGCGCCGGAACCCGCTGGACTTCGGGCTAAGACCGGGGAAACCACGTATATGGATTTTTCATGTAATCGTTTTCTGTCTTATAGCCTATCCCATCCTGCACTTCACTTCTGTAAATCCCTCATTACAGGCATATTACAGGATAGAGCCGTTTTATTTTCTCAATTTCTTTTTGACCACTGCCGCCAGTCTTCTGGCTACCGAGTTTCTGTTCCGCGGATTTCTTCTCTTCGGACTCAAGGAGAGATTCAAAGAAGGCAGTATATTGATACAGGCTGTCCCTTTTGTTCTCGTGCACTTCGGCAAGCCCGACCTTGAAACAATAAGCACGATAATAACTGGAATATATTTCGGCTATATGTGTTACCGGGGCAATTCATTCTGGCCGGCATTCATCGTTCACATGTTTATAAATATATTCTTTATAACCTCGGTGAACCTGAGGTAATTATCTTTCCTTACCACATGCAGCGGTATACAACTGAAAAGAGGGGTTAAAGCCCCTCTTTTCACGCTAGGATGGGTAAATCTGATACTTAATAGCTTATCTCAAATTCACATTCGCTGGCGCCGTCCAGGATTGTCCGAATCTTTTTTACCTCGACCGGTTTTTCGAAGACTCCTGAGAATAGCTGTTCGAACCATCCCTCCGAGCAATGGCAGAATAACGGCGAAAGACCCTTTATCTTATTAGCCAGTGAGCAGTAGCATTTTTCGTAGATACCGATAATTTTACCGTCTCTGATGTATAGTTTACCGCCCCCGATGCGTGTTTCATTTAACCGGCTCAAAAAGTCCTCGATATTCTCCGACTCTGCGTATACGGACTTCGCCCGGGCAATAAACGTTTGCGGGATACACTGCCGGCCGCACGGTTTTAAAATCTGAGCGATTGTACTCTCTTCGCAGGCGTCTTCAAGCCGGGCAATTATCGCTTTTACGTCTTTTTCCTCACATGCCTTCTGGACTTTTTCATACACCTCGTTTCCTGCGTTGGACTTGATACTCTGAATAATCCGGTCGATTCTGCTCGCCATTATTTTTTCACCTCTTATAGATTGTGCCCATTATACAGTATTAACCTGACATAAATGTGTCATATTAATGAAAATAAGGATACATCATCAAAGTTCTTTTAAGGGAGAAGTAGAAAATATGATGGTGTCAGTTGAGGTTCTTTCTCTGTTCAAGCTCCTTTAACGCTATGTGTCTGGCTGATTGGGAGTAGATATAGTTCGGGTCTTTGAGACGGGCTTCAAGCCTTTTACAGCGGGACTCGTTTGAAGTAACTTGCCGGGCTTCATCCGCGTCGAATCCTGCCCTGGAGAATCTCCATAGTTTATCGGCGTCCCTGACCAGCCCTTCGTTTTTTGAGATAAAACCTTCTCTTGTATCATGCTCGGATATTATATCTAGGATTTCTCCCATAAGGTCCGGCGGATACCCGACCTTATTCAAAATATCCTTAGCTAATTTTACGCTCTCTTCCTGGTGCTCATATCTCACGGCGTCCCTTTCTTCTCTGGCAGCGTTTCTATCGAATATCAGCATCCTTCTTTCGCGCGGTATCTGACTATAGCCGATATCATGCAAAATTATGGCCGGAATCACGATATCCTCGTCACCATCTTCCAGTTCGACCAGTCGTCTGGCGTAGCTCAGGGTTACTTCCGCATGCCCGGCATCATCTCTTTTATCCTGGTATGGCAAAGCCAGCTCCCATATCCGCTCGAATATTTCTTTCATAAAACTTCCTTTTAGACAGTGATGTTTAAGTATAACGAAAACGATGCGGTAGCTCTAGCTTTAATCACCCCATCTCTCTGCCTGCCAAAGTCCGCCACAGGCGGACGGCGGACAGGTCAAGTACGGAATGACGGAATGAGTAATGAAGTAGTGACAGAGGTAATAAAAAAGAGGGGCATTTCTGCCCCCTTTTTTCCTTCAGTTAACAATTGAATGTGCCTAATATCAACTCTGAAGCAGGTCAAGCCCTCGACCATTAGTACGGTTAAGCTAAAAACATTACTGCTCTTCCACTCACCGCCTATCAAACAAGTAGTCTTCTTGCGGTCTTACTTCCGACCGAAGTCGGAATGGGAGATCTTATCTTGGGGTAGGCTTCGCACTTAGATGCTTTCAGCGCTTATCCTAACCAGACTTAGCTACCCAGCTATGCCCCTGGCGGGACAACTGGAACACCAGAGGTCTGTCCTTCTCAATCCTCTCGTACTAGAGAAAGCTCCCCTCAAATCTCCGGACGCCCACGACGGATAGAGACCGACCTGTCTCACGACGGTCTGAACCCAGCTCGCGTGCCGCTTTAATGGGCGAACAGCCCAACCCTTGGGACATGCTTCTGCCCCAGGATGCGACGAGCCGACATCGAGGTGCCAAACCTTGCCGTCGATGTGAACTCTTGGGCAAGATAAGCCTGTTATCCCCGGGGTAGCTTTTATCCGTTAAGCCACGGCCCTTCCACTCGGAACCGTAGGATCACTTTGCCCGACTTTCGTCCCTGCTCGACTTGTAAGTCTCACAGTCAAGCTCCCTTATACCAATGCACTCTACGAGTGGTTTCCATCCACTCTGAGGGAACCTTTGGGCGCCTCCGTTACCTTTTAGGAGGCGACCGCCCCAGTCAAACTACCCGCCAGACACTGTCCCCCTGCTTGTTCAGGGGTTAGAGGCTAAACATACCAAGAGTGGTATTTCACCGTTGGCTCCACCGAGGCTGACGCCCCGGCTTCAAAGCCTCCCACCTATCCTACACATGATAAGCCCAGACTCAGTGCCAAGTTGTAGTAAAGCTCCACGGGGTCTTTTTGTCCAGTCGCGGGTAACCCGCATCTGCACGGGTCTTTCAATTTCGCCGAGTCCCTCGTTGAGACAGCGTCCAAGTCGTTACACCATTCGTGCGGGTCGGAACTTACCCGACAAGGGATTTCGCTACCTTAGGACAGTTATAGTTACTGCCGCCGTTCACTGGGGCTTCGGTTCAAAGCTTCTCCCGATGAATCGGAATAACCTTTCCCCTTAACCTTCCAGCACTGGGCAGGTATCAGCCCCTATACTTCAGCTTACGCTTTTGCAGAGACCTATGTTTTTGTTAAACAGTCGCTTGGACCTGTTCAATGTCACCCGCCATAGGCGGGCACCCCTTCTCCCAAAGTTACGGGGTTAGATTGCCGAGTTCCTTAACGAGGGTTGTCTCGATCACCTCGGGACTTTTATCCCTTCCTACCAGAGTCGGTTTGCGGTACGGGCGCTCTTACTTCAACGATAACGAGGCTTTTCTTGGCGGCGTGGGTACGGCTAAATCGCTTCGAGTCTCCCCTTAGCTTCCCCCCATCTTCAGCTATAATATCCGGGGTGGATTTTCCTGCCCCGGCATCACCTATGATGAGGAACACACCATGTCCATTAGGCATGCTTAACCTGCCCTCCCGCGTCCCCCCTTTACCTCCGTAAAAGCGGTACGGGAATAATAACCCGTTGTCCATCGCCTACGCCTTTCGGCCTCGGCTTAGGCCCGACTAACCCTACGCGGATTAACCTTCCATAGGAAACCTTAGGTTTTCGGTGGGTGTGTTTCTCACACACCTTGCGCTACTCATGCCGGCATTCTCACTTCTCCAGGCTCCACCACTACTCACATAGCAGCTTCACTGCCAAGAGAACGCTCCCCTACCCTCCCGCACAAAGCGAGAGCCATAGCTTCGGTGGTGAACTTTAGCCCCGCTAAATTTTCGGCGCAGCACCACTCAACCAGTGAGCTGTTACGCACTCTTTCAAGGATGGCTGCTTCTAAGCCAACCTCCTGGCTGTCTGGGCAATCCTACTTCCTTTGCCACTTAGTTCACGCTTAGGGACCTTAGCTGATGGTCTGGGCTGTTTCCCTCTCGACTACGGAGCTTATCCCCCGCAGTCTCACTCCCAGATTCTAGGCTAATGGCATTTGCAGTTTGGTTGGAGTTGGTAAGATACTATCCCCCTAGTCCATCCAGAGCTCTACCTCCATTAGCGAACATCTGAGGCTGCACCTCAATGCATTTCGGGGAGAACCAGCTATCCCCGGGTTCGGTTGGCATTTCACCTCTATCCACAGCTCATCCGACAACTTTGCAACGTTGACCGGTTCGGGCCTCCACTCCGATTTTATCGGAGCTTCACCCTGGCCATGGATAGCTCACCCGGCTTCGGGTCTAATCCACGCGACTATTATTCGCCCTGTTCAGACTCGCTTTCGCTGCGGCTTCGCGATGCTAATCGCTTAACCAGCCACGCAGATTAACTCGCCGGCTCATTCTCCAATAGGCACGCCATTATCCGCCTTAGGCGGACTCTGACTGCTTGACAGCACACGGTTTCAGGTCTATTTCACTCCCATCCCTGGGTACTTTTCACCTTTCCCTCACGGTACTAGTTCACTATCGGTCATCAAGGGTATTTAGCCTTGCCCTGTGGTCAGGGCAGATTCCCACAGGATTTCTCGTGTCCCGTGGTACTCAAGTACAGATAAGGAGCCTCTCCCTTTCGTTTACGGGGCTGTCACCTTCTATGGCTGTCCTTTCCAGGAACCTTCAACTAGGGTTCGGTTTGTAACTCCTTCACCTATTCTGGGTTTGGTACTACCTGCCTTACAACACCCTATAAGCATAGGCCCCAGAGCCGTTAGGCTTATAAGGTTTGGGCTCCTCCCCTTTCGTTCGCCACTACTCAGGGAATAATCTCTTTTCCTCAGGGTACTGAGATGTTTCACTTCCCCTGCTTACCTCCTCCCAGCCTATGTGTTCAGCTGGGGGTGTCCGCCTTTAGGGCGGACGGGTTGCCCCATTCGGGAATCCCCGGCTAGGCTTGCTTGGCAGCTCACCGGGGCTTATCGTAGCCGTACTACGCCCTTCTTCGGCCCTTGATGCCAAGGCATCCACCGTGTGCCTTCACCCGCTTGACCTGCTTCAGATTTGACATTAGGCCCTCTATTCAATTGTTAAAGTACTTGACAATATGAAAGCGGCTTGGTGTTAACACCAAGCCGCTTGCTCGGTAATCAACTGCCAGCCCACTATTTTATGTAGAAGCTTTGAACATACTTAGATAGTCCTCTATTCAAAAGCAAATATAACATAGCCGCCTGCCGATGTCAAGGAAATTTATATTAATTTTAAATGTAACTATTATTGCCAAGCTGGTTTATTTTTAGTTATATTCGGTTTTGGTTGATATATGTACTCACCCCCTTAATCCCCCTCTCACTCAATACCATGATTTAGTATAGAATAACTATTTTGAGTGAGAGGGGGAGAGATTTATGAGAGGGGGCTTCGCCCCCTCTCTCCTTTACTCCCCTTTCCTGCCAGGAAAGCCTCTCAGCCAGTACCAGTGTTTCTGGCAGGAAAGGGGTTCATCCTGAAGGTTCACCCTGAAGGTTCACCCTGAAGGGTTCATCCTGAGTCCGCCTATGGCGGATGAAGGGATACAGGGGATAGGTAATAATAAACAAACAGATGCAAACAAAACCAAAAGACCGGTACTATGCGGTCTTAATTTTACAGGATGTTTGACAAATACGGTCGAAGTGCTTAAATTATGGCATACCGGTTTGTACAAGTATAGAATGATAGGAGAGGCAGGAAATGCAGCCGGATTTTATTACGGGTTCTCCATGGCTTGAGACAGCCTGGGCAGCAGGTATTTTCATTGTCTCTGTTTTTATTGCCTGGCTCGTCCTCATCGGGCTCCGGTATATGGCAGGCAGGATAAAGGGACGAGCCAGGACCAACCTTTCTCCCCAGCTACTGTTGAGCTTCTCCAGACCTCTCTTCATTTTAATAGTAGCAGAAGGGATAATTCTGGCTCTGAGCTCCGTGTCTTATCTTGAGTCATGGCGTGATAACCTGGGGAAAGTCAGTATAGCCGTAATTATCATCCTGATTACTATCGGGCTTGCCCAGGGCGGGGCCAGACTGCTTGACTGGTATCTGCGACGGGTGAGGGTGCGCCAGACTCTGAGCCGTCTTGCCCAGAGGATAACGGTAATAGTAATCCTGTTAATAGGCCTGCTGGTGCTGCTGGACTATCTGGGGATATCAATCAGCCCGCTGATAGCCGGTCTTGGCATAGGCGGTCTGGCAATAGCCCTGGCGCTCCAGCCCACCCTGAGTAACTTCTTCGCCGGTACCCAGATTGTGGTCGACCACGTAGTGCGGGTTGGCGACTATATCGAGCTGGATGACGGAGGGGTAAGGGGTTATGTTACCGATATCGGCTGGCGCAGCACACGGATACGTACCACTTTCAATAACATGGTGATCGTGCCCAATTCCAGGTTAGCCGACAGCGTGATAACCAACTATTACGGCCCGACAATGGAAATCGGCGTTATAGTGGAATGCGGCGTCAGCTATAATGCAAATCTGCCCTTAGTCGAAAAGATATCATTGGAAGTGGGGAGAGAGGTAATCGAGGAACTCGATGGAGCCGATAAAACATTCGAACCGTGGTTTGCTTACGAGGAGTTCGGGGATTCCAACATTAACTTCTGGATATGGCTGCGGGCGAAGGACCGGCTTGCGTCTTTCCGGGTAAAGAGCGAAATAATAAAACGTCTCAAAGCCCGTCTCGATAAAGAAGGCATAACCATTAACTACCCGGCACGTCTCGTTACTTTCGAGGACCCCGATACACTTCCCCCTTTCCTTACCGGCAACCAGGGCTCCAGGGACACCCGGGGAAAGAGATAGTGAGCACCAGTCTCCTTAGAAATTGGCATTCTTCAGCGATACCTTCTCTATGAAAAAGGAAACCGGACTATTTTATAGGGTGCGACTCCGATTGCGGATAGTCTCAGGCAGTAGACACTGGTGCGGGCGGTAACATAGAGCGTTTTCCAGTCCGCGTCTCCCCAGGCAAAATTAGAAGGCATCTCCGGAAGCGGAATAACCCCCAGGCACTTACCGCCCGGTTCCATTACCCAGATTCCGCCGGGACCGGTGCAGTACACATTGCCTTCTTCATCAACCTTCATGCCATCGGGAGCTCCCGGCTCTTCCGACTCCATCTTGATAAAGATACTTCCGTTGCCGACACTCCCATCCTCGTTTACATCGTAAGCCGATATTGTCCGCTCCCTGGTATCGTTAATATACAGCACCGATTCATCCGGGGAGAAAGCCAGCCCGTTAGGCATGGTAATGTCATCCACCACCAGCACAAGTTCACCGTCAGCAGCAATGCGATATACACCGTTAAAAGACAGTTCTTTCGGGGAAGCAGATTCACTAAACGGCGTAAAAGGGTCTGTAAAATAAATGCTTCCGTCGGACTTCACAACCACATCGTTGGGATTATTGATTCTTTTACTGTTATAACGCTCCGCCAGAACGGAGACCGAGCCGTCCACTTCAGTACGTGTTATCCGCCGGGTAGATGACTCGCAGGTAATGAGGCGTCCGCTCCTGTCAAGAGTCAGTCCGTTGGAGTTGCCGCTGGGACGGCGATAGGTGGTCACTTCAGGTCCGTCACTGAACATACGGAGGCAGATGATGCGGTTCCGGGGGATATCACTGAAAAGCAGGTAATCACCGCACCAGACAGGACCCTCGGTGAAGCCAAAGCCGGTGGCAATCTGCTCTACGGTTAATTTCTCTGGTACGATTTCCCTGATTGCACTATCATGTTCCTGAACCTGTACTTCCAAGATTTTTACCTCCCTGACAGAAATTATACGGCGGAAGATAAGGAAACCCCATTCTTCCGCCCGGATTTTTTATAATGGCATGCTGCTACAATCTATTTGAGCCTTTCACGTATCGCCTTCTGAACCATCTCTTCGATTGTAGTCTCTTCCGGTTTAGTCTCGGTTTTCTTAAGCTCACGCCTCAGCATAAAGAGTTCTTCATCATGAAATTGCCTGTACAGTTTCCTCGCCTGCCACCAGCCGCATAGCCAGACCAGGGCCAGTCCCAGGACAGCGACCGGCGCCACGATTTCAATGCCTACTTTTTGAAATCCCAGTATAATCACCACAGCCAGAATAGCGAAGGCGAATATAGCAATATCGAGGTTCCACCTTGCCGCGTGAGTCCTTTGTTTAGCTCTCTGCGCGGCAAGCTTTTCAATCTCCTGAACGGTCTGTTCTTTTTCTTCAGTCTCAGTCATAGCTTCTAACCTTCATCTTCATCACGAACCCGGGACGTTTATATTATAACCCATAATGCTAATAAATTTCACTTTTATTGCCTTTTTTAAATAAAAAAATTCAGTAAAAATCTGAGTTTAATCAACCGTCCGTCTTCACCCACAGTCTTATTCCATCGGTTATAAATTCCACCGTTCCGTTAATATCGGTGCGGTAGATGTTTCTGGTACCGACCGCCGCCTCAAGCCTATCTAATACTAAATCTACAGGATGGCCGTGAGGATTTCCTTCACCCACCGAAATTACGGCTATCTGAGGACCCACTACTTCGAGAAATTCGGTGGTGGTAGAGGTAGCCGAACCGTGATGGGCTACTTTCAGGACGGTGCTCGCCAGACCGGCACGACCGGTTATAAGCCCGTATTCAGTCTCCCACATTATATCGGCGGTAAGAAGAAAACTCACCTCTTCGAGGGACAGGCATAATACAATACCGTTATTATCTATATCGGAGTCAGTGCCTATCAGGAGGGATGCCTGAGGGTTCAGCACCTCAAGCGTTACCCCTGAGCCGAAGTCAATACGCTGTCCCACGCAGGCAAGGGTACGCCCGATGTTTTTCTCTTCAAGCAGGTCGAGCCATTCATCGTACAGCGAAGACTCAAGTACAAGGTTGGGGTATAACACCTGTTTCACGCTGTACCTGTTCAGCACTTCAACCAGTCCGGTAATATGGTCGCTGTGGGGATGGGTCAATATTACCAGGTCTATTGTCCTGTCCCAGAAAGGCATCTCCTCACTGAGTTCCAGAGCAATCGCCTGCGGGCTCGGTCCGCCGTCTATAAGAATCTGCCGGTTGCCTTTCTGAATCAGAACGGCATCACCCTGCCCGACATCGAGGAAACTTACCTGAAGTCTGCCGTCCGGAAGGGTAATGGCCACAGCCCAGACAAGGACAGCCACAACCAGCAGTACAGGGACAAGCCATTTCCTGGACAGAATGGAGATAAAACTATCAACCGGGGGGAATGATTCGACCACCTTTTTCCTTTTGTGGAAAAGCCAGATAACCGCAGTAAGAACAAGATAGTAAATCCAAATCAGGACACCGTTAACAGTTTCTCCGGCAATAAAGGGAACAGCGCTAAAGATATTTACCACGAACAGCATGTAGGAGGCGAAAAGCCAGGTCAGCCAGGCTACAGCCTGAGCAGCAGGGATGAATATCAGCCCAAGTACCGCGCTTACAGCCCCGGCAACGATGATACCGGGCAGAGCCGGCAGAGCGAAGAAGGTTGCCACAGGCCCTACCGGTGAAATGATACCGAAGTAATAGGCGATAAGGGGCCAGACGGCTATAACCGCTCCAAGACTTACGCTGAAACTATCGGCAATCAGGACAGCTAACGAAAAAGCTACTCCGCTTTCCTCCAGTACCGGGCTAATCAGCCTCCGGCACAGGGTTTGTATCAGCGGGAAAATAAAAATCAAGCCCGTCATCGCCGCAAAGCTTAACTGGAAAGAGGCATCCCAGAGAATATGAGGGCTTATACCCACCATTACGGCAGCGGCGAAAAACAGGGCGGTGATGGCGCTGCGCTGCCTTCCCAGCAACTCGGCGGCAAGGAACATACTCACCATAATCGCTGCTCTTAACACCGGCGGGTTCATACCGGTAAGTATCGCGTACATCCAGACTACTCCCAGCGCCAGCCAGACATAGATATAACCCTTCCTGCCGAAAATCCGGACACCGGAACTAATAAGGATACCGGCGACGATACTGAGGTGGAGTCCCGAGATAGCCAGGAGATGAGCGGTACCCGTTCCGGTAAAATCGGTCTTGACCGATAAAGGGATGTTCCCCCGCATACCCAGGACCACTCCCTGAGTCAGCGAAGCCTGCGGCTCCGGCAGCACTTCACCTATCGTCCGGGACAGGCTGTTCCTGAATGAGTACACCCACTCCAGGAACTTGAATCCCCTCCCCGTTTCAAGGACCTCTATATCGGGATAGAAGACGTTGGAGTAAATACCTTTTTGCGCCAGATAATTTTCATAATCGAAGTCATCGGACTTAAATGGAGTCTCCGGCTTCCCCTCCACAAGAAGCACATCGCCATACCTGTAGGAGGGATATCTGGGAACGAATACCAGGGCAGTACCCGATACTTCATGCCACCCTTCGTCCAGCTTTATCTCGAATACGGAAAGGTGAAGGCGTGTATTCTTATCACGCACATCAGGGTCTCTATCCACAAGTCCCTTTAATTCCAGGGTACCCCGGTCGTTGTAGAAACGGAGGTGACTCTCATCGGCAGGGGGCAGGCTCGACCCGTAATAGTAGGCACCGCCGAAAAAAGCGATAAGACACAGGCCTGTCAGGACTACCTCCTTTCTGTGGCGCCGGGTTATAAAAACTAAAAGAAGAGGAGCCAGTCCGAAAACCAAAGAAACAAGAGGCACGTTGAAGTTAGACCCGAGGATAATACCGGCAACCCAGGCACAGCTAAGAAATATAAGAGACACAACCCTTATAATCCCTTCCTGATTTTCAGTCGGCTACAATAACCAGGTTTTTAATATTCTCGAAGGTAGCAGAGCCTATACCCTCCACTTCAAGCAGCTCTCTGGTATTGCGGAAGGGCCCGTTTTGAGTACGGTAGTCGATAATACGCTGCGCCAGCGTTTCGCCGATGCCGGGTAAAGCCTCCAACAACCATACGTCGGCACGATTGATATCGATTTTCTGTGCCGTCTGCTCCTCCACGTTCGCAGGAACATTAAGGACGAGTCCGCTCCGGTTGGCACCGGAGGTCATGCCGCCGGCAGCCTGAATAAGCGTACCTAGAGTATCGTCATCGGAAAATGGATAGTAACCGGGGAGATTAACCTCTCCTCCGATGTAAATACTGCCCTGCCACTCCTCATCATTAGGAAGGGATATCTCGACCGGCTCTCCCGGGCTGAACTTTACCCAGATAACTATTCCACCGGCAATAATGATTAAGACAAGGAGAATAATAACCGCCGTAAATATCCTGCCGGTGTTTCCTTCCGCCATTAAAAACCCCCGAATTTCAAGTACCCGGTTTGCAGGTCCATCTTTTTCGCCGTCTGGCGAAAATAGAGTATAAACGAAGCTGGCAAGTCAGATTACCGGGTAACAGGTATAGTTTAATCGGGGGAGACAGCACTTGTCCAGAGGATTGTTAAAAATATTTCACGGATTTATAGTGGTTCGATATTATCGGGGGATTATCTTCAGTTCTGATACCTGAATATTTATCACGGGTAATGTTGACAAACTTTCACACGAGCCTTAAACTTGTATGCCAACATGCGCAATAAAACACAGGTGGATACAATGGTAAGGGAACAGCGGGTTGCTTAAACTCCGGTCAGGGTCGCCCGTAATTCTTCTTCAGATTCTGGAGTTGTGATGGCTATTATCCGGTCTCCTTCTCTGAAGATAGTGTTAATGGTCGGAATGCGGTTCTTACTCCCTCCCCGGATAACCAGTACCAGTCTACTCCCTTTAGGTATCTCAATCTGCCGGGGGGATTTTCCTATAGCGTCAGCCTTGGGAGGGATTTTAATTTCCACAATTTCCTCTCCGCTGTCCTCGATAGCCAGCAGGTGTGTCAGGGGATGCGTCGGGACATCCTCTTCGATCAATTCGAGGATTACCTTGGTACCGCTGACCGTGACATCGATACCGAGCTTCTTGAAGAGGACTTCGTTACCCGGGTTTCTAATGCGGGCTACGGTACGGGGGACACTAAATTTATGCTTGGCGACCTGGCAGGCGACCAGATTATCAGGGTCTTCGCCGGTAACGGCAACAAGCATATCAGCCCGTTCCGTACCCACCGCAACCAGAGTTGCCGCTTCACAGCCATCTCCCTGGATGCAGATACTGCCCATCTCATTATTGATTGCCTCACAGATGTTGGCTTCCTTCTCGACTATGAGCACTTCGTGCCCTTCATCGAGCAGGGTTTTGGTCAAATAGTAACCTACTCTGCCACCACCGACGATTATTATGTACATTATCTACCTCAGTTCTCCAGCTTTTCCTTCAGAATCTGAGTGATTATTGTGGTAGGGCTGATAGCCTCAAGCCCCAGGGTGTTGTACAACTCCTGACGGAGAGGGTCATAAATCCGACAGATTACCCTGGCTACCTCGAAAATGCGTTTGGCAATCTGACACGCCATGATATTACGATTATCTCCCTGAGTCAGGGCAAAGAAGGCGTCCGCCTCTTCTATACCCGCCCTTCTAAGCACTTCTTGATCGATACCGTTACCCATCAGCGCCTTACCCTTAAACTCAGGCAGTTCCGGTGAAAAAGCAAGCCTGCGAAAACTATAGGCGTCATTGTCGACGATGGTAACCGCATGCCCGTCAGCATCCAGCGCTCTCGCCAGACGGGCACCTACCCGTCCACAACCCATAATGACCACTTTCATGTTATTCAGCCTCAGTTATCCGATATATTGATGATACAGTATAACACGACAGGGAGCATTCTTCAGAACGTGAGGTATAACACTACCGAGTTCAAACTGCCCGAAGCGTGTCTTGTATTCTACACCCATCAGTATAAGGTCAGCCTCACGCTCTCCGGCGAGGTCAACGATAGCGGGACCCGGATCCCGCGCCTGGAGAAGGTCGGTCTCCACCGAATAGCCCTGTTCTTTGGCAACGCCCTCGACACGGTCGAGTATAGCTTCTCCCCTCTGGACCTCGGACTCTACTTCAGCATCCAGGGGCAGGGTACGGTCTATAGGGATGATGTTGACGGCGTATAACCTGGCTTTATCCGGTTTAGCCAGTCGGCAAGCCAGTTTGATTGTCTCTTCATCGACCGCGGTACCGCTTACCGGTACTATAATATTCTGAAATTTCATTATTTCTCTTAATGGTAAAACAGAGGATATTATAATCCTGTATTGAAAAAACTACAACATTTTTCCGGGTGCATTTTTTATCAAGATTAACGCCACTTCCAGAACGGAGGAACGAAAAGCATAAGCACCGTAAATATTTCAAGACGACCGACCAGCATGCACATCGTTAGAACGATTTTACCCACCGGATGGATGAACATATAGTTCGCCGTCGGACCTACCAGGTTCAGACCGGGACCCACGTTGCCGACGCTGGCAAGAACAGAAGATAGAGCGGTTACCTGGTCCAGACCCACGGCACTCATTGCCAGAAAACCGAGAATTATTATAACGAAGTAGACTATAGCCATGCCCATAATCCCGGTTATTATTCCCTCCGATAATACATGCCCTCCGATTTTTAAAGGGATAACCGCCCGGGGGTTGAATGCCAGTACAATCCGGCGGTAGGCATACTTAAAGAGTACCAGCACTCTAGCAACCTTTAACGCCCCGCCTGTCGAACCGGCCGAGGCCCCGATTATCATCAATATAAGTAAAGCCGATTTGGCGAACACGGGCCAGATATCGAAATCGACGGTACTGAAGCCTGTCGTGGTCATAATAGAAACAGTCTGAAAGGCACTCTGCCGGAAGGCTGAACCGAAAGACATGTTCATGCTCAAAGCCAGATTAAGCGCTATGAAGAGAGAACCAACGACAAGGAGAATAATATATAACCTGAACTCCGGATTGTTAATAAGCTGCCTTGCCTGCCGTTTCCAGGCGAGGAAGTAGAACAGGCCGAAATTTACTCCCGCTATCGCCATAAAAACAATAATCACTATCTCAACGAACAGGCTGTTATAGGCTCCGATACTCAAGTCTACCGGGGCAAAACCACCAGTGGGCATGGTGCTGAAAGTCACGGTCAAAGCATCGAATACAGGCATTCTGGCGATAAGAAGCAGGAGAAACTCCAGAGCCGAGAAACCCAGATAAAGCATCCACACCGCCTTGGCCGTATCACGAATACGGGGCGTCAGCCTCTCCGTCTGAGGCCCCGGCATCTCGCTTTCGACCAGGTGGGCGGCACCGATACCGAGTATGGGGAACAGAGCCACAAACAGCGTAATAATACCCATCCCGCCAATCCACTGCGAAAGAGAACGCCACAGGAGAATTCCCTGTGACTGGCTTTCAATGGATGTGAGTACGGTGGCACCGGTGGTGGTGAAACCCGATACCGACTCGAACCAGGCATCCAGGAAACTCTGGAATGTGCCGGCAAACACATAAGGGAGAGTCCCGAAAAATGAGACGAGTATCCAGCTGCCGGCAACCACCATTATTGCTTCACGGCGTCTCAGTCTCCCCTCACCGACCCGAATCAAACGCCAAAGCAGCAGTCCGAGTCCTACGGTTATACCAACCGATACGGCAAATGCTGCAGAACAGGACTCGCCCCGAAAAAGGCTCCAGAAAAGGGGAAGAAGCATAAACAGTCCGAGGATTGTCAGCACCAGCCCGAGGTAACGGCAAACTATTTTTATTCTCATTACCTGTTTTTCACTTAAATAGCTTCTCCACGGAAGGAGTTGCTGATAGGGGAGATATCACGATAACATGGTCACCCGGATACACGATACTATCGTCCGGGGGAATAATAATCTTATCGTCACGGATTATCGCGCCGGCTTTTGCTTCCTTGGGCAGACCGGCTTCAGCAAGGCTTTTCTGAGCGACGCCTGCCGTGGAGCTGACAGCGAACTCTATAACCTGTATCTCTTCGCCGCCGATAAACGTAGCTGAAATCGCTCCGCCGTGGAGGACGAATTGAGCGATTCTACCTGCTGTTAATAAAAGCGGGGATACAGCTATATCGACCCCTATCGCCTCTGCCAGAGGTATGTATCCCGGCTTACTGAGCACAATCATATTCCGTGATACTCCCAGGTTCTTGGCAAGCAATGCGCACAGAATATTCAGCTCGTCACTTTCGGTAGTAGCCACGAAGGCATCCGCCGATGAAACCCCCTGCTCTTTCAGGAAATCGACATCCGTAGCATCACCCTGGACAACAACCGCTTTTTTCAGATTGGCAGCAATCTCCTGGCTCCGGTTCAGGTCTTGCTCGATAACCATGACCGATATTCCCTGCTTCTCCAGTCCCTCGGCAACGATAACACCGATACGGCTCCCGCCGAAGACAACCACGTTCCTGACGGGTGGCTGGGGCTGAGTAAACACATCACTCAACCCACTCATAGATTCCCGAGAGGCAAGCAGGTAAATATGGTCGTCGATTTCCAGGGTTTCGTCAGGAGCCGGCACGAATGATCTACCGCCGCGGACGATTGCGGCAACGACACACGGTTCAGGAAATTTAACCCTGGGAAGAGGTTTGCCCACCAGCGCCTTCTGCTCCACTCTGAACTCTCCTATCTGTATCCGGCCGTCGGCAAAACTGGTCAAAGGAGCGGGGCATAGACCGCAGAGGACGCTTTCTATTTCATCGGCCACCGCAACTTCAGGATTAATGAACAGGTCGACCCCAAGAGTTTTTGGTCTGACTACTTTCCGCGCTGCTGAGGGCGACTTGGCAGCGGTAACGAAATAACCGGAGTATTCAGGGTTGCGCACTCTCGCCACTGTCATAGCCGCGCCCAGTTCTTTTGCCAGGAAGCAGATTAGCACATTGGTTTCGTCGTTATTGGTAACGGCGATAACCAGATCAGCACGGTTGACCTCCGCTTCTCTGAGGATTCTAGGGGTAGTAGCGCTTCCGATGATAGTCTTAACGTCGAGATTACTGCGGATACCTTCTACCACTCGATCGGAAGGTTCCACTACCGTAACTTCGTGTTTGCCTTCCGCCAGTACCGAGGCTATGTTCAAGCCCACAATACCGGCACCTGCTACGATGATATACACTTATCTTTCCCGCTAGCTACTGGCCGAACCTCTAAACAACCTCCGGATATTTCTGAAAATAGCCGGAATTAGTCCCCGGGACTTTCTCCGCCTCCTCAGTACCCTGTCACCAGCCCGGGTTGTGGGTATTTGCTCAAAAGGTTCCTTTTCCGTCATCTTATTTCTCTCCAAGCCCGGTTGCCTTTTACCAAGAACTTACAGTTATTATAGTTCAATAAAGGTGTTTTTAGGAAATAAATCCTTCATATATTCCGGGTTAAATACACAAACAATTGCAGGATTGTACTCCTCTATTTACCGGCTGTCAAGGGGTTTTTGAAAATAAAATAATATGGAAAAATAAGGTTCTGTTTGCATCTGGTTGTTTATTATTACCTATCCCCTGTATCCCTTCGTCCGCCATAGGCGGACTCAGGATGAACCTTCAGGATGAACCCCTTTCCTGCCAGAACCACTGGCACTGGCTGAGAGGCTTTCCTGGCAGGAAAGGGGAGTTAAGGAGAGAGGGGGCGAAGCCCCCTCTCATAAATCTCTCCCCCTCTCACTCAAAATAGTTATTCTATACTAAATCATGGTATTGAGTGAGAG
>Ga0315543_1000517_pt1 | contig 47098 bp, 32 predicted proteins | sample SalMarSW160210MG_2_FD_203098 | JGI IMG/M metagenome (GOLD analysis project Ga0315543, IMG submission 203098) | Salt marsh sediment microbial communities from the Plum Island Ecosystem LTER, Massachusetts, United States - Salt Marsh Sediment SW1601-210 ...
CAAATGCTGACCAGTTCCACCGCTCAATGGTCTGAGAATAAGAATTACGTCTGAGTCTTCTGAGCAATTCTTCGTCCTTAAGAAGTCTTTCAATTGCGCAGGTCAATGCCCGTTCGTCATTGGGCGGGATCAAAAGACCATTTTGTCCGTCGTGGATGACTTCGCCATTCGATTCGATGTTTGTTGTGATTACAGGGACTCCCGCATAGAGGGTTTCAAGAACGCTCATCTGGGGATTTACTGAGAGCACACGAAATGGAAGAACAACGAACAGCGCTCGTTGCAAGAGGCTCTCGAGGGACACATCATCCCTGTACGGATGTGTGTATACGCAAACATTTGGTAAACTTCGTTCCAGTTCAAAAATCTCTCTTTCGAAAACATCGTGTTCTCGAACTGCAAATACAAATTGATTATTCGGATACTTTGGGGCAAGTTGTCGAAAGGCACTAATAGCCAAATCTGCTCCATTTCCGACCGACGCCTGACGCCAGAAAAGGATGGAATCCGCAGGATTATCACTTTTGGACAATGTGATTCGCTTGGTTATTCCTGGTCGCAGTGTAGTCACCGCCTCGGTCCCGCACGCGAAGGACCATCCGCTCCCCACGTAGTCTGTCGTTGCGACTACGCTATCAATCCGCTTGAATAGTTTTTCCTGAATTTTCCCCTTGAATCCGTTATGATTATTTGCTGGTCTTTTATGCGGCGTGAATAAAGCCCGTCCTCGAACACCGGCGTATTTGAGGACAGACAATAGTAATCCTGTCTTGGGATAACCGAAGAAGTGCAGTACATCAAAAGATTCTCTTCGCAAGAAATTCCACAACTGCCAGCTTTGCTGCAGGACACAGCTAATCAGAACGCCATGCTCGGGCCACGCCTGGAACGGGTGTTTGACTATATGCACGGGTATGTTTTGAGGTATCACCTCCGGCAAGAATCCAGGGCTTAGAGGCTTCGTAGTGATCAGAGTAACGTCATATCCTACATCAGTGAGCATTCGAACCGCCATGCCTGCGAACTGCACATGCCCTGGTATAGCGTCCAGTTGTGATTTATCAAAGTATGCAGCATTAACGAAGACTGCTACTCTCATATACTGGCCTTCCTAAATTCCACATTAGTTCTTCTTCAGCAGAACATAACATCGAGAAGCCCACCGCCAGAGCAACTTCGATGATAGCCACTCAAGTACACTCCAGATTGGCACCAACATCCGTGGAATTTTGTTCAAGAGAGTCTGTGAAAAAACCAAAATACCCGCCCTTCGTTCCACAGAGCAGTTGTGCTCACGGGCAAAAGTAGCTAATTGAGAAAAAGACAGTTTGACACAAGCAGACCTACCCGGCAGAGGTCTGTTCCTGTTAGAGAACTCGATAAGAATGTGCCCTTTTTGTTTAGCAACGCGTATCATCTCACTTATCATTTTCAGTGCGTATGCCTCTGACTCTGTAATATTCGTTACTCGGATAGCAAATACAAAGTCGAAACTCGAATCAGGAAAGCTCAGATTTGCACCCTCCTGTTGGCTAAATGTCACGTTCGGAAGGCCTTTGCATTTTGCCGAGGCTACTCGGATCATATCCAAAGATGGGTCAACCGCTCTGACGCGATAGCCTCGTTCCGCCAAATATTTCGAAAAACGACCCGTCCCGCAACCGACTTCCAATGTGTACGCGTCACGTGGAATATGAGCAATAGCTCTTTCGAGCTCCTCAAATTCTAATGCTGCAAAGAGACGACCCTGTCTTGTCGTGAAACGCCGGTCGTCATATTGTTCGGCCGCCAAGCCACTATAAGCCGTAGGCACAAGATTGATCCCTTTCTCAAGCATCACATCGTCTCTCCAAAAGAAGATTGCAAGTCAAGTTTCTTTCTCCCGCTTCGTGACAGGGACCACATGGAACCATAAAGCACAGCCGGCCCAAAGTAGCCCGGAGAAAGAAATTGTGCACTCATAGTAAACATAATGGATAGGCAAATGACTGATGCAGTTCCCAACAATCCCACATAACGTAGTACCGGCAAATCACCAAAACGCCATAGCCAAAGTCCACTACGCACGACCGTCAGTGGAAAATAAAGGCCATAAATAAGAAGCCCTATAAGGCCCAATTGAGACAGGTATGTTACATAGCCAAGATGGCCAAATGCGATATGTTTCTCATCTTTGGGATTTTCTATTGTCTGAAAAAAAGACAATCCTCGTCCCAGAATCAATGTCCCCTTTAGCCAACCGTCAGTTTCAGCCACAAAAGCCCTTTCCCGAGTGGCTGTACCCGTGGTCGTTGCATCACGTTCCAGAAGGCGCTCTATCCTTTCAGTGGCAAGTTCAAAAACGTCCAGCCCTGGCAACACGCGCTGGCACACTAATCCCATGACAAAAAAGATTGCAATGATAATTACACCCAACCTCACCATACTTAGCAGCCGGTGTTTCTTTTTGAAAAGTACCAACAGTAAGGGCACAGTAGCCACAGTAGCAATCCAGAGTGATCTGGTCTGATTTAGAAATATCGTCGCCAGAAACAACACGCCTAGTGACAGAAATAAGGCCTTTTTGACAGGATCGGCCGGCAATTTCCAAACGACTGCAGTAAGTAGAAAAGCCGAAGGCATGCATCCCGCCCAAAACGTAATTGTACGCATAAGGTTGTATGTCTCCATACTTAGCGATTTCGAACTCCAGATTGACCAGGCGAAGAACAGATGTTGCAGGGCAGCTATCATCGCACCAATCACTAAGGCACCAATCAATTTTTTCGCCCTCTTAGTAGATGTGACCAGATTAACACCAACTAAAAAGGCTATGGGCACATCTAACGCCCATCGGAAAGCTCTTGCTGTCTCGTATGTCCATCCCAGCTTATAGAAGCTCTGAACCGCAGCGATAATCAGGACAAAAAGCAAAAGCGCAACAACCTGGGGGATTCGCAAAGGCTCCTTCGTATAGTATCTACCAATAAACAAGGCCATAATAGCGACCAACACACACACATCACCAAGATTGAGATATGGTCCCAACAACGTGGTACGTGTTCGATTAAACATGACAGCATCTCCTGCTGTTAAAAGTAAAATTGATAAGAGAAAGGCCTCGTAGGGTTTTAGTATAGCTAAGGGTATGCCCAAAGCTAGTGTAATAATAATAAATATCGCAGGATAGCCTTGAATTTCCACGTTAGATTTCCTCTTTGTCCCCACAGCCTATATCGGGAACACATCCTTTTCCCATGTGCTGGGCTATGGACACAATCAACTGCAATTCATCTCTTCTTAGCCAGTCACTCGGCCCCTTATGACATCCCCTGTCGTCAACATGAGACTGATAGTTCTCGTAGTATTGCTGCAGAAGCTTATAATCGGGAATAGTATCGACAACAAAAGAACCACATCTTAGACACCTCTTGAGTTTCCGAAGACGTTCTGCGTCTTCGGGCAGACCTACGCCAATGAGAGGTACTTGTCCAAACGAAATCAATCCCCTCTTGTCACAAGCAGGGCATCTTATCACTTCCACGGCGTTTCCCACAACCAAACAGGGCCACACATAAACATACTGCATTCTGTAGAAGGCTATTGGCGCGCAATTTTCGAAGAAAATGCTTTTCGCACAAACCTCGCCATTTTACGTAAGAACCTATAGAGAAGCCCCTGTCTTTTCTTCTTCCACTTGTCACAGAACAATGAAATGGGATCATTGAGCTCTTCATCTATTCCCAATCTTCCTGCCAGTTCATTCAGGACGAAAAACATATTCCCTGTATGGCAAACAAGAGTGTATCCCTTTTCCTGCCCTAGTTTCAGCATGTTCGCAAAAGACTTTTCTGGACGTCCATCCGGCAATACTCTCAATACTGTCGGCTCAATGCTGGAGTCTATTTCGATAATAACAATCTGTGGCCTATATGCTGTCACGGTTTTCCAGACATTGAGGTCCTCACCATCTATATCTATGGATAACAGTTCGAAATTTTTTGGCACGTTATGTTTAGCCAGGATTCGGTCAAGCATAGACTCGCCTTCGAGAGCAACATAAGCTTTGACCGGCGTAATATTGCCAGCTACTACCATTGGGTTATCCATCAATTCAGCGAATTTATCTGGGTCACTTTCGATATGCAGACCTTTCCAACCGCAATCTTTTACAAGATGATACGTGTTGGATAAATACTTGCCATCCCATGCGCCGAACTCAACACAAAAACCATTTTTAACATTAAGTCTTTTCAAAATCTCTTCAATAACTCCATCTTCACCATTTTGACTGTAACAATCCTTGCGGTACTTATATAATGTTTGTTTGTTCATTACTTACTTCCGGCGACCTTTTTTCTGACGACACAAAGGTGCATATGATTATGACAAAACCGTATTCTTGAAAGTAGACTGTTGAGTAACCTTCCTATGATATTAGGGAAAAAGTGCCAATTTTTAAACGAGACAAACAACCTCCCAAATTCGTGGTACACTCCATCCATATGAGCGATCGGCACGCTCTCTATTATTGTATATCCAGCCTTAACAAGAATGTCTTCAAATTCTTCTTTAGTAAAACGGTACTCGAAAAATTCCCCGAATGTGGGGTAGATGTTATATGAGGTGGCGCGATGTCTGTTGTAAGGAAAACTCTTAAAGTTTTTCTTTAGCAATTTTCTTATAATATTCGACCGTTTAATTATAGCCAGCGGATTCAGGAAATGGTTTAATTCATCGACATAAAGATTTTTCTTTATTTTTCGGATTAAGTTGAAACTTGGAACCGTGATTATAGCAACTCTTCCAAGTTTCAAGACTCGATACATTTCTTTAAGTGGTTTGACAGGTCCATCAATAAAATGCTCAACAACTCCTAGTGAAATAATGCCGTCGATTGAATTCGCTGGATATGGCATATTCGCTACATCCCCTTGGATAACATCAAGGTCTGGCATTATTTCTTTCACCATGCGTACCGTCTCTAAGCTATATTCAATACCTTGAATGTTGTACCCCTTATCCGACAAATATCTAACAAATCTTCCTAAACCACATCCAGCTTCTATTATTATCCCATGTTGTCGTAAGTATTTTAATATAAAAGGTGTGGTATCACATTTATCGCAAGACTCTAGTAAGTCCCAAAAATCTTCTCTTTTCCAAGTGAATATAGTTGACATTACTTCAATTCCTAAGACAATTCCTGTATAAAAGCTTCGACTTGGCGCCATGTATGTTCCTTGCTGAATTTCTTTGCCGCTCTAAAAGCATTCTCCCTTATTGTATGTAGATCTTCATCTGAAGCAGACAGCGCCTCTTTTATTTTCTTGATTAACGACAAATAACTCCTGTCTTTTGCTAAAAAGCATGTGTCTGGCGACATCCACTCCAAACCACCGCCCATTGCAAAGCCAATAACGATACTCCCACATAGCGCTGCCTCCGCAGGCGGCAGAGAGAAACCCTCTTTGTGCCCAGGAGGAACAATGATAGACATGACCTGATATTTTTTCTCCATCATCAGCGCGTTCAAAAGTATTTTGACAAACTGCTTGAAATACTTGTGATCGATACCTATTGCAGTGCATAGAAAGAACTTGCTGGATGCACATAAGCGATAAAATCCGCTCTCAGTAAACTTTCTGTTTATTACTTCGAATTTTATCCTTGATCCAAACAATAACTGAGCCACTTTAATATACTTATTTCCTTTTCTACCAAGACATAAAATCTTATCTTTTGCTTTAACTCCTGATCTGATTTGATTAATCGCCTCCAGTTCAAAATATGGATTTACCAAATACCATTTTTGAATACGGTGATACTTTTTTTTAAGATAATTTAAGGAATCTTTACTAACTACCCAAAAGTGAGTATAACCTAAATCGTTTATTAAAAAATCATCGCCGATTAAATTTCCTCCTTTGCAAAAAGTGCAAGCTTGCCAGTAGGCGATCTTTATATCAGCTTTTGCTCTCATAGTCTCAGCAACAGTATATTTATCATTCCAGTTATCTATAATGATATCATTGCTCCTACATATCTGTTTCATGCCTGCAATATTTATTGTGGGGGCAGGATTCATAAGCCAATCAGCTTGATATACCTCGTTTGGCAAAACGATATAAGATTCATAGTTGTTTTCCCTGAATAAGTTGACCAATTGATTGGCAACCTTACCACCTCCAGAAGGACGATTATTCGGTATTTGCACAAAAACTCTTCTACTCATTAGCTCAAAATTCCTTTAAGCTTTTGTCATCTTCTCTTTATACCTTCAGATAAAGCAGCCAAATTGAGGCGAAGCTGGTGAGAAAAAAAGCTTTTTAAGCATGGATTGACTGTCAAATCTCAGAAAGATGTCATCAGGAGAAAAGCGACATCGGACTTGCTCATCGAGACTATACAGACACGTTGGTATTCGAGATGAAAGCCCTTGAAAGATATGTTTTGTGTTTTCATAAGGTGAACACTTAGGCTACCAACTTGTATCAGGATTGTGCCGGTCGCCAAACCAACACAGAGACAATCCTAAATGTTGCAGTTTAAGATAAGCTTTGCGCCGAAATCTTTTAAGAAGGCCGGTTGTTGGAACTGCATACACAAAGTGACATTTCATGTTGGGATTTCGCTACTATCTATGGCAGGCCGCGTGGATAGAATGTTAGTCTCATGATATGCCTTCCCGAGCAAATAAACGGTCGAAAGACCAAATAGAAAGATCAGACCAACAAAAATACTCTTTGCAGAAACATGTTTTGTCAGCAAGGCAGTAGTCAGCACTATGATAAAATTGCCACCCGCAAGAATGAAACTTGTAACAAGCGAACAGCTTGGTCTTCCGAGGCCCAAGAGGGTATAGTAAGCGGGGATGCCGAATAGACTAAAGAAGGTGCCGACCAAGGACAAACGCAGGGCCAGTGGTATGCGGTCGTTGTATTGCCCCCCTAACCAGATGCGTAATAGCCATTCGGCCGATATCAGCAAAATGACATATAAAGGAAACGCGCTGAGCATCAGGTATTTCATGAGGCGTCGGTTTATGGATCTGATGCGTTCGACAGCGTGCAGAGTAACCGCGCCCGAGAGGCGGCTGACCTCGGGAATCATCGGGCGTAGACTTGCTTGGAACAGACCTCTGATTTGTAGACCTACTTTATAAGCAATTTCATAAACCGGGATTGCAGAAACTCCTACGTATCGAGAGAGCATCACTTTGTTAAAAGGATCAAACAAGATGGCTATAAGCGACCCTCCAAATACCGCGCCACCAAAACTCAATAGGTGTTTGCAGCGGTGAACACTCAAGTTGTCCAATCGGAGCAACCGTACAGGAGCTATACGCCACACAAAACCGACACTAGCTACATGAATGAGTATGTAGGAAAGCATATTTGCTATGAGCAAACTCTTGATACCTTGCCCACTATACAACAGAAAAAACGAAACACAAACAGCTGTGATTCGACCGATGGAGCGGACATAATTAGCCAAGTCCATACGGCCAAGACCAGACAAGGTATCATTCAATATCTGGACAAGAAATACATAAATGGTTAAACCACCAACATAGGGCAATAACCACATTACGATCTTCGCATTGTCGCCTGTAAGTTTAAATATGCTGATTATCTGAGTCTTCAACATCAGAATGAGAGCAAGTGCAATTAAGCCACTGACCATCAAAATGACTATTGCAGTGGTAACATATTGTTGAATTGCTTCAATATTTCCTCTGCCATATTCTTCTGAGACCAACTTCATGACAGCTTGACCCATACCCAGATTGCCAAGCTGAGCAAAACCCAAGACCGTAGCAAGAACCAGCCAAACACCATATTTTTCGTAACCGAGAAAGTGTAGATAAACAGGATAAGCAACAGCTAAAACAGCCCCATTAACTACCGTCACTACTATACCAGAGAACATGTTAATACGGAGCTGGCTGGCGAATAGCTTTCTAATCACAAAGGACAACTCTCAGCAATCGGTAGTCTGAACAGGAAAGATAAGGAAGCGATAAATGATCTGTTCTTGGTCTTTGGCTTTTACTTAACTTGCAGCCAGATTACCCTGTGACAGCCAGACTCCCCGACACAAGTTTTACTTGCCGTTTTGTGCCTACACGACCGACTGAGGGACTCTCAACCCATACAGACTCCGTCCCCGTCGGTTGCGCCGGTAACCGGAGAAAACACCTGCATCGGTTTGCTGACAAATCCAACGAGTACTTTCCACAGAGTCCGCCTAGCCGATCTCATGAAGAACAAATAGACTGAAAAGCAACATCGCCGTTTTTGAGCAATTCAGTCTTCCTGGGCGCACGATTTATGCTCTTGCACACGCTTCTTCCTCTGCGTCGCAACAATTTTTCTTTTGCTTTCAAGTTCACCGAAGTCGCCGTCACCGTTGCGCTTCCGCCTAAACATGAAAGATAGTCGCCCTCGTTCTGTAGCCTCAGGTTTCATCTTTGAAAAATATTCACGTGCAAACGCCAAAAACACGGCGAACATAAGCGAACCCACTCCGGCCATAGCCGTCTTCCTAATAGTACCGCGGGCCATTCGCTCCTCGGGCACAATCGCTTCATCAAGGACCTGAATCGTGGGCATACTCTTGGCTTCTTCTATCTTCGCAAGCTCATATTCGCGCGTGAGCAATTCAAACAACATCTCCTGAATTGTCGCTTCTCGGCTGAGGATGTTGTCAATCCTGCTCAATCTCTCCTCGATTTCCTTCAGTCTATTTCCAAGAAAGATTCTCTTGCTCGTCGCTTGGCCGCTGGAAAGCCTTTTGTTCCGTCGGTCCAACTCTTCAACGTAAGCATTTGCCATGGCGGCTGCCCGATTGGGGTCTCTATCTCTTACTGTTATGTTAACAATGCCTTCATCAGAAACCTTGACGGTCGTATTATCTTGCAGCTCTCCTCTGACACCTGTTTTGCTTCTCGCGCCTTCGTATACGTTCATCAGATCAAATTTGTCGATAATAGCATCAAGAACAGCCCTGCTTTTTAGAATACCCACATACATATCAGCGATACCAGTGACATCCATCAATCTACGCAGTACGGCGCTTTGGCCGGTTCCCAAGAAACCCGCTGCCAAGCCAGGCTCTCTCTGCAGCATTTCCATTGGGGGAACGATTGAGGTCGTAGCTGAATAGATTTCAGGCGATAAGAAACACATAGTCCCCGTGACCACGACAGCAACGATGCAAATCAGCAGTATCATTCTGCGATATTTCAGAGCAATCTGAATGTGATCAAAGATATTGAGTTCTTCTGTTTCGGGCACTTCCTGAAGAACGAGTGCCTTGCTCGACTCTTTATCTTGACAACCCATAAACAACTATCCTTACAGAACACCTACATTAAAGTGCAAGCACCACCCCTGCTGCTAGTGCTATCTGGAATAACACCTGTGTTATGTCCTTTGTTGTCTTGAGCCAGAAAAACCTATCCACTTTCCTTGGCACAATAATCGCATCACCGGGGTCCAATTCGACATTCATAAACCCACCGAAAAACCATCGATGAGAATCCGAATCCCAGGACACAATACCCGGCCTGTTCTGTGCAACACTTATCACAGAGCCATCGGCTCGAATGACACTTACTTGTTTCTTGTCAGCTTCCTTAGTCAGCCCTCCCACCTTGCGCAAGTAGTATCGCACGCTGGCATTCTTCTCATAAAGCAAAGATGTAGGATTGAAGACCTCTCCAAGAACATGCACAACTCCCGGGGTTTCAGGAATAACAAGCTCATCTCCTGCCTCCAGCTCCAAATCATACTTCGACCCTTTGAACCCCTCCAGTGGAGCAAGTTTGACAACAACCCTTCCATCTATCCCGGCAGCTTTGAGCTTGCCAAGAAGTTCTCGTTTGGCTTCAAGAACCTTTTGCTGCCTATCTCCCGTCTCACTATCCACAGCGCCGCTCAAGGCCTCTTCTGTACTAACCAAGATGGATTCCTCCACCTGCCGGATTAATTGATCCATTCTTCTTTGCTGGATTATCTTTGCGCTTTCTCGGGCAAAAACTGCGCCTCTCAAATACGCCCGTTCGGTAAAACCACCAGCTCTTTCGATAAGCGAACCCAGAGTTTCACCTCGTCGTACCGGATACGTGCCGGGAAACATGACTTCCCCAGAGATAGTAGCCACGCGGTCAAACTCAAGCTCCGGAATAGGCCTGACAGTTAAATGGTCGTAATCCCACAACGCAATATTATGTTTGGGATCACCGGCCAGGGCTTTTTGAAGACTGATGTCAATTTTCTCCGTCCACATCCCACTTTGGCTAATATGTCTGCGAGTGAGCTCTGCAGTCTGTAAGTACGCGTTTTTTTCAAGCCCATGGGCGACACTAACCAGGTCTCTCACCTTCATACCGGGTACAAGGCGGTATTCATCCGGGTCATCAACCAGGCCGGAAATGGAAACGCTTCTGGTGATCTTTTCATCCCACCGAAAAATACGGATCGTGTCAAACCGAACCAACTCAATGTTTTCAGATTCGTCTCCTGTAAGTAGCCTTCCCACATTAAAGGGAACAACTATCGGATGCAAATCCGGCTCAACAAGCCTTTCTATTTCGCCATACTCCAGATTCGGCTGTGGAAGTAGCTCCTCGTATGAAGTAAGGATATCTCCAAGCCGCATTCCGGGTTTCAATTCATATTTGCCAGGTCTGACCACATGCCCCTCAAGATATACAACATTCTGCTCAAACGGCGATACGGGGAAAACCTTGACAAGGTCACCATCTTTGATGGCAGTATCTGCCGCTCGTCCGATCTTACTTACCTCCACACTGCCAGAGATGTCAAAGTCAACTACAACGCGTTTTTGATGATTATCTATTCTTTCGACTTGTAAACGCTGCAACCATCCAGCGTGAGTCACCCCGCCGGCTAAGCCCAAGACTTCAGCTAATGTCATCGACCGAGACATTTCATAAATAGCCGGTCGTTTGACATTGCCTGCCACTCCGACCACCGGACCAATCAAGGGAATGAAAATAGTATCCCCATCTTGTAGACGAGCATCTTCGCTTTTGTCGCCGCCTAAAAGAAAATCGTAAAGGTCGATCACAACAGGTTCCTGCTGATTTCTCAGTAGTCGAATACTTCTCAGTGTTCCGTTCTTTGATGGCCCTCCGGCAGAGAAAAGAGCATTTATCACAGTCGAAAGCGAACTGAGCGTGTAACTACCAGGTGTCTTGGCTTCTCCAATAACATAGACCCTGATTGTTCGCAGCCTGTTCATTGTAATAGCCATTTTATAGTCGGTATACTTGCGCGAAAACTCACGTTCAAGATAGTCTTGCAGCTTGGCAAAAGTCATGCCCCAGACTTTTAAGACGCCAACCTCCGGCAGGATAATTTCACCAGCGCTATTTACTGTAGCCGGGTATTGTGCATTGATCCTGCCCCATAATGTTACTGTGAAGCTGTCATCAGGACCTATGACATAATCCGGTCCGACAGGTACACTCGTAACCGGTGCAAATGTCGACACGGGTCTTCTAAAGACATCATACCCAAACTGAGTCAATCTCTTCGATATAACCTGCGGCACCTCACCGGACAACAGTAGTTCAATAGACGATGGTTTCTCTTCCAGAAGCTTTTGTTCCGGCTTAACCTGCTCCTCTACAACCAGGTCGTTTATATCGTTAGGTTGCTCGGTAATCTGAGTACGAAAAATATCCGGCAGCTGCTCTCCAATTAAGAGATTCGGATCTATCTTGCCGATCCCAGGTTGACGTATGTCAAAAAGAGAATTCTCCTTTGCCGGTAGACTGCAAATTGCCAACAGCAAGACAGCCAAGAACCCCAATGTTATTCTGGTCAAACAACTCTTGGTGAGTAAGTCCGCCGCTCCCGAACGGGAAGACCCTTTGGGATATGATAAAAACGGTTTGATGGCCTGCGGGCTTTCCAACCTCCTTTCACCCAGCGACTCGGTCGGTCCCATCTTACACTCCTTTGTAACTTAGGCAAAGTTGCACTGCGGAGTTTTAGACCTATAAAAATGAAGAAAACGGCTCGTTGCGTACAACTGCACACAAAGGCCCATATTCAAATCAAATTGCTATCCGCACTCACCACCCTACAAAAAATAAATATTACAATATCAAGTTCGAGTGTCAATATATTTTTGCTTTTTCGCCGGGTGAACGGAAGCGGAAATTAAACTTGACCAAATATGAGAATTCCTTTACCTTTCGCTAATTATTTCGCTAGCCATTCCAAGATGGATGAAGGCTCGGCCCTATGCGAAGAACTTTGTCCCATACAATGCTTTTAATCTTAGCTGTCTTATGCTCTGGTTTTGTATCAACGAATGTTCCCCTTGACCATTGGAGTTACGATGCGATAGACAAACTCGTAGGTTATCGGCTGATCGAGGGCAGCATGATGACAACCAAACCGATCTCGCGACTTGAAATGGCAAGGCTTATTGCAGAGGCTGCCAACAAGCTTGAGCAACTCGATGAGAAAAATGAAATAATCCTTGCCATCTTCGACAGGCTCAAAGAAGAATTCAAAGCAGAGTTAGTCACCATAGGCCTATTAGACGAGCAGCATATCGGGACCTTTATAAAGCCGATTGAGGATCCCTACGTACGATACGTATTTGCAGACAAACAACCTCTTCTTGAAAACCAGCAGGGTGATGTATTCAACAGGCATTCGAATTACAGAGTAGGCTTTGCTTCGAGAGGAAGGATATTTGACACCGTCGCTTTTTACCTTCATCCGGAATACGTCGATGCATCTTCATCATCGGATGGGGATATAGAATTGATTGAAGGTTATGGCAAGCTCGCACTTGACAACATCGAGGTGGAAGTAGGAAAGGATTCGCTCTGGTGGGGTCCAGGATATCAAGGATCGATTCTTATGAGCAATAATGCCGAAGCCTTCAAACTGATTAAAATCTCCAACCCTCGTCCAATACTGCTACCCTGGATATTGGGACGTTTGGGTCCATTCAAAAGTGTATGGTTTCTTACTGAACTGGGGAAAAATAGAGTCATTCCACATGCAAAACTTACCGGAGTAAGACTCAACTTCAAACCTACTCCTCTTTTAGAAATGGGCCTGTCAAGGGTCATTATGTTTGATGGATCAGGAAGACCACGTGTCGGTTTCATAGACTACATCGAGATGTTCTCACTCGGCCGAGAAAAGCCTCAGAACAATCAGATAGCCGGTTTTGATGTCTCACTTCTATTGCCGATTGGCGATACAATACCAGTAAGGTCTGTTAAAGTCTATGCAGATTTAGCCGGGGAGGACGAGGCGGGCGGCCTGCCCATGAAGTGGGGAAAGCTAATTGGAATGCAGCTTTACGATATCCTGCGCACAGGCAGAACCGACTTGCGCGTTGAATATGCGAGCACCCACGTCCCAGGCAGCCCGAATGTTTTCTATACCCACTTTCTTTACCAATCCGGATACACGTACAAAGGCAACATGATCGGCCACCACATGGGTACCGATGCCAGCGATTTATACTTCAGACTGACTCACTATCTAACAGAGGACCTGATCGTGGGTTTTGAGTTCGATCGAGAATACCGAAACCTTTCATCATCGCCGCGCCAGACTACCAACCAGTTTGGCGTCGACTTGACAATTTTCACTAAAAAGAACTGGCGACTTAGGACAGGCTACCGATATGAAAACATAGAAAACAACCGTTTCATTCTTGGTCAATCTCGAGAAAATCATATCTTTAACCTGAACATTGCTTATAATTTCTAATTTAGACGGAGTACAAGATACATTAAAATGTCTTGATAAACATCGGTTTTCTAAAGGCCAGTCTTATCCTTCGAGCGGATATCATCAATTGTCCCGAGGCCGTTAGTGAGAGTTCCATTGATAACCGCATCTCTGAAATTAGCCATAGGGTCATAGAATTTCCGGCTCAAATCCACTGTGTTGACCATTATGCCCCCGCGGTTGGATTTCAACTGCTGAACGATTTTACCATCCGGCTGGATAAAGCACGATGGATAAGGGGCGTAGTATCCGCTCGAATTGGACATACTCACCCAAAAATAATTTTCCGCAGCGCGACACTGCATTGTCTGCCGCATGATGTGGGTATGAATGCTCGGACCTTTCTGGCGAGCATTGTAGAAAGATTGAAGAATGCAGTTCACGCCCTGCTTATACAATGCCCGATAAAGCTCCGGAAAGCGCAGATCGAAGCAAATAAGCAGTGAGCATTTAACACCGTTTATTGTAAAGTTTACAAACCTGCTGCCAGGCGTTAGCCTTCGCAGATCACCGGGCGTACAGAATCTTTTGTCGTAGCGGTCAACGATTTTACCTTTGGGGCTTATCAAATACAGACTGTTGTGGGGCTTGTTCGGCTTGGTTAAACGGTGTGTACTTCCAAGTACTACCCAAAGGGCGAGTTTACCAGCAAGTTCCATAATCTCCAACGTTTTGTCTTTAAGCAGCTCCCAATTGTAGTCATTAAAGTTTGGAAAATCTGTGCCAACATAACCGCTCAATGCGCATTCGGAGAAATGAACGATGTCGGCACCGGCTTTACGTGCCTTTTGCATGAACTCGCAGATTTGCCGCCTATTTCGACCAATATCTCTTCCCACCGCAAACTGACAGGTAGCAATCTTAAGTACACCGGCACCCATCACACCTCCACTGCCAATAGATATTGCATTGCCGTAATAGCGTTATTTTCCATCTTGCCCGTCGTGATCCAACTATCCGGCCAATGTCATTCCCGTCCCGCATTGTGGTAAGTGATAATCTTACGTTGGAATCCATTTAACTCCCAGAATTTTAATATGAACCGCAAAAATAGTCTACTTCTGAATGTAGAAAAGCTTATTTTACTATTGATACTAAAATTTCCTTTGAATTCGTTTTGTTTTGATGCTATTATAGAACACAACAACGAAGCGGACACTCTGAGAGAACTCATTATATAACGATAGCGAGGAATATTCGAAGAAAGGAGGCAAACTTATGTACAAGATACCAATCATAATTCTGCTTGTGCTGACACTGCCTACGGCTGGAAAAGTCATTTAAGTAGATGACGACGCTACGGGTGCAAATGATGGCTCATTGTGGGCCAATGCCTATGTCTATCTGCAGGATGTGCTGGCGGATGCGAATTCTTAGGCCAAGACAGTAAAAAAGGAGACAAAGATGTTTGATAAGTGCAAGAGAAATTTAAAGAGGCTGGTCTACGCTGTAATAGTTCTATTAGTCTTAGCAGGCAGAGTGAAAGAGGTACAAGGCGCCATTTTCTTTGAAAATATTCCTGTTACAACAGCAGAAGGAGACCAGACTTATCCGGTAATATGGGATAACTATATAGTATGGAAAGGAGCAGAAAATGAGGCTTATGATATAGAACAGCAAAAGATAGTCGAAATGCCCGGCTTAATTATTGATGGTGTTCCTGCTATTTGGGACAACAAGGTAATCTGGTCTGTAGCAAATGGCTACTACGACATTCTTTTACAGCAAATTGTATATCCTGAGGGGCTTTCTGTAGGAAAGTTGCCTGCGATACACAATAACAAAGTCGTATGGAGTAATTCAGGAGGATATTATGATATAGACTTGGAACAAATGGTTTACCCGCTGGGGTTGTCTGTTGGTTATGCACCTGATATTTTCGAAGACAAAATAGTTTGGTCTTATTCAAAAGGTTACTATAACATAAGCCTGCAGCAAATGGTATATCCCGAAGGATTGAATATATATATTGCCCCTGCTATATATCGTGCAAGAATAGTGTATTTGGGTTCAGGTTACTATGACATAGATTTGCAGCAATATGTTTCTCTTGGGCTACACATATGGGGGGAACCAGACATATTTGAGGATCGTATCGTATGGAATAATTACGACGCTGTGCCTCCTGCGATTGTAGACATTTTCACATGGGACCCTGTTTGCAAAAAAAGACAAATAACAGATTCAGGATGCGCATATGGAGCCCAAATATATGATGATATTATTGTCTGGGTAGACGAAAGGAATGGGAACCGTGACATCTACATGGCTAAGATCACTGGTTGTTGTGGTGACCCGAATCATCCGTATCCGGTAGGTGATCTGAACCAGGACTGTCGCGTTGATCTGCTCGACTTAGCGATTCTCGCTTCGCATTGGCTGGAGGATAATACTCCCGTTAATTCAAATTCTGTGGTGAAAGATGGCATTGAATACTACATACATACGGACAAGCATGTTTACCGTTTGGGTGAATATGTTGAAATCTTGTATCGAATCAACAATGTAAATGAAGATCCTGTACAAATACCGGGGATTCTAAATTGCGCGTATGCCTGGGCCCACTTTTTCATCACAGACAGCAAAGATACGGATATTTGGCAGTACCTACGCGGCATACCCCCCTGTGGGCCGAAAACGCTTCATTTGGAACCTTATGAAAGTAAAGAATTCCAAAAGACCTGGAACATGATCAATGATAATGGAACCTTCTGGGAAAAAGATGACGATTTTCACGTAGGTCCTGGATCATACAATATTAGGGGAGAATTAGAGCTTATTAGTGGTGGTTATGAAAGGGTACCAGTATCCGTTTTTATAGTTATAATCCCGTAATTAGCGCTGCTGCAAAATTTCAAAAAAGCCTTTTGTTAAGGAGAGAGAAAATGAATAGAAAGAAACGGATTCTTATTTTTCTACCGCTAATCGTCCTCATGATTAGCTTTTCCAGCAGGGCTGAGGTGAATCACCGTTGGAACCTTTTGTATGGATATGTTGACGATCCTTCAGAATTCAAAGAATTCGAGATCGGCAGAAAAGGGGGCTGAAAAATGAGCGGTAGGACAGTTCTTGAGACCTGGGTGGTAATAATGACGTTTTTACTGGTGATGGCTGGCTTGACACAGGGCCGGACGATTACCGTGGGGCACGGGTCCAGCTACGATTTCAATACGATCCAGTCGGCTATAGATGAAGCTAACGATGACGATACCGTAATTGTAGCTGACGGCACTTACACTGGCGATGGAAATCGCAACATAGATTTTCTTGGAAAAGCTATTACGCTACGCAGTGAAAATGGCCCACAGAACTGCATCATCGACTGCAACGGATCAGAGGCCGAACCACACCGCGGTTTTTATTTCCACTCTGGTGAAGATGCAAATTCTGTGTTGGGTGGTTTCACTATCATTAACGGCTACGGTCCTGAAGAAGACTTCTATGGCTACATATGGTCTTTGGGAGGTGCAATTTACTGCACCGGTTCGAGTCCAACAGTTATAAACAGCATTATCTGCAGCAACTCAGCCACTATCGCTGGTGGGGGGATTTTATCGTGGGGAATTGGGCCAACACTGAAGTACTGTAAGTTTAATAGGAATTCAGCATATCTTGGCGGAGCTTTGTGTTCTTCCGGTGGTTTAATCAGCAACTGCATATTTAACAGCAACAAGGCTGAACAAGGTGGCGGAGTTTTCTGCCATTCCAGTCACGCAATCAGCATTCCGGATTCCATAATAGGCTGTTCTTCAACTGATGGCAGGATTATATCTTCGAGTGACAGCTTCAGCAAGTTTAGTCATAAAATCATTAACTCCACTTTCACTGATAACACCGCTACATCGGAAGGCGGCGGAATTTACTGTGGTGAATTGACTCGGGTATTAGTGTCGAATTGCATCTTTTGGGCAGATCATGCTTTTGAAGGTTCTGAGATCGCGATGTTTCCAACAGCTCTGCGTTCGGTTTTATCCATCAGCTACAGCGACGTAAAGGGTGGCGAGATGGAAGCTCACAACCCATCTGGAGGACTGATTTGGGGCGACGGCAACATTGATGCCGACCCATGCTTCGCAAATCCTAACGCCGGTGATTTTTACTTGAAATCTCAAGCGGACAGATGGTATCCGTCTGTGGCGGACTGGACCATCGACGATGCCACAAGTCCGTGCATTGATGCGGGCGATCCAATGTCTCCAATTGGTCTCGAGCCATTTCCAAATGGAGGCCGAGCCAATATGGGAGCCTATGGAGGTACAGCCGAGGCCAGCAAATCATACTTTGGTGAACCTCCTTGCGGGGTTATTGTTGCCGGCGATATAAACGGCGATTGCAAGGTAGATTTCAGAGACTTTGCGATTATCGCGTTTCACTGGCTGGAAGGGACACCTTCAGAGCCTGAGACGATTGTTGAGGTCAGTGCTACAACGGATAAGTCAACGTATATCTTAGGCGAAGATGTTACAGTATTTGTAACCGCGTACAACCCAAATCCAGAAGCTGTGACGTTGACTTTTGGCGATACACTTCAAGCTTCATATTTGATGGATTGGGTTTTCGATTGGAGTGAGGGTAAGGGTTTCGTTCAAAAGCTGACGTATGTAACAATTGAGCCGCACGAATCTCATACATGGAAGCGTACGCACGGTCCCGATGAAAGGGTAATGTATCCGTTGAATGTTGGCAAGCATATTGTAATGGGAAGGGTTGTGGGATACGCACAGAGCGCACCAGTAGAATTCAAAGTTGTTTCAGAATAACCAAGGAAGGGATTTCGAGATGTATAAAGCATATTCATACAAGTGGACTTGTGTAATAGTTGTAGTGGTTGGCAGTTTTTGCCAGCCACAGAAGACCAATGGGGCTCGCCTTAAGGATTACAACTTCGAGTTACCGGCCGCGATACGTTATGCGCCAGGTGAGTTACTTGTGCGTTTTGCGCCCAGAGCCGATGGTATGCAGCGGAGACCAGCAGAGAAAAACCAGATTTTAATATCTCTCGGAGGCGGAACCATAAAACACAGCTATAGAATCGTGCAGGGCTTGAGCCTGGTGAAACTTCCGCCAAGGCTGACAGTTAGAGCTGCTCTGAAACCATTCAACCAGGCAGGGGCAATTCTCTACGCAGAACCCAACTATGAGATCAGGGTGATATCGACAGTACCCAACGATCCTATGTTTGATGACCTTTGGGGTATGCAGAAGATTCGCGCACCGGAGGCGTGGGATTTTAAGACCAGCGCAAACGACATCATCGTTGCTGTAATCGACTCCGGGGTCGATTATACGCACCCAGATCTATCAGCTAATATCTGGATTAATGCCGGAGAGGACCATGAGCCATTCGGCGTCATAGGGCCGGAAGATTGGGACGGCATTGACGACGACGGTAATGATTATGTGGATGATATTTGTGGTTATGATTTTTGCAAAAGAGGTCAGGTGGAAGATTCTGACCCGATGGATGAGAACGGCCACGGTACTCATGTTTCTGGAACGATCGGTGCAGTTGGCAATAACGGAGTAGGTGTTACTGGTGTGTGCTGGAATGTAAGAATAATGGCAGTGAAATGTTCCGATCCCAACGGCGTTGGCTACATAGCCGATGCGATTGAGTGTATAGAATACGCCCAGTTGATGGGAGCACACATTATGAATAACTCGTGGGCTGTATATGGATTTGAGCCGGAAGGGATTAGGGACGCAGTATGTGACGTGGGAGAGGCAGGTATATTGTTTGTGGCGGCAGCCGGAAATGAAGGTGGCAATAATGATACTCTCGAGTGGACGCCTGAAGGGTTCAAAGCGCCAGCGTGGCCAGCCAGGTGTAACGTCAGCTGCGACAATGTCATCGCTGTATTGGCCACTAACTCCAGTGATATAAAGCCATCTTTCTCCAACTATGGTCGGACAAGTGTCGAACTTGGCGCTCCTGGTGTTGGTATTCTGAGCTGCACGATAGGGGACGAATATGAATCTTGGAATGGTACGTCAATGGCAACACCGCATGTGTCTGGGGCATGCGCCCTTATCTGGTCGGAGAAGCCGGAACTGAGCCTTCTGGAAGTGAAACAGATTATTATGGATTCGGTTGATGAGATTGCTGCCCTTAATGGGCTTTGTGTAACTGGCGGAAGGCTGAATCTCGACAAAGCCATGGCCCTTGCAACTGAGTCTTGTTTCCCTATCTGCCATGATGATTATGCTGAGTGGATTTATGTTGGCATGCCGGAGTGCTGGTGCTATCCGCGGCAGTGCCACGGCGATGCCGACGACGACTACCAGGGCAAGAAGAAGTACTGGGTATCAACCAACGATTTGGATATTCTGGTAGCCGCCTGGAATAAGCCTCTCGATGACCTGGTAGGCAATCAGATTTGCGCCGACTTCGACCACGCAGCTCAGGGTAAGAAAAAATATCGCGTCTCGACTAATGATCTTGATATCCTTATCGACAACTGGAACCAGGCAAATCTGCCTCTGCCCGACTGCTTCGATGGCGGGCGAGCACAGCAGGCTAAAGGCGGCGAACTTGACGTCGAAAGGATATTCGAATGGATTGCGAAAGTCTGGCTCGACCCAGAGGTACGAAAAGTCATAGGCAAAAAAAGATGGCTGGAGTTCATAGAATCACTTAAGTCAGAGCTCCAGTAGAAACACCCGGCATGTTAATGTAAAGGGCCGGCCCCAAATGGTCGGCTCTTTTTCATTTGATGATCAATCCTGCAATGATGACAATAAAAGCTCAAAGCTCTATTAGCGTAGGAATATTTTGGGGGTATTGTGACATTTACTTCTCTAAAGCCAAAAATTTGGCTTGGCACGAGAATTTGATTACTACCTACATGTTCGCGAGGCTAATCTGTCGCCATCGCGGTCACAGCTATTCCAGCCGACCATACCCCCAGAGAAAGAAGCTCGCTTATCAGTAAGAGTAAGTCGGTGTATAGCCCAATCTACCCCAGGTAGATTTCTGCAATCTATACAAATCCCGATGGCCCTCGGGGGTTTCAGGCGGAATGTTGTTAGCCGGGTGAGTTCTGTCGGCGGCTCGGCCACGCTTAATCGTATCGACGCCCGACCACTTCCAGTATTCGCTGTGGCCGTCCGCAAAAGAGCAATTCGTCCCATCACCATGCCGTATAGGCGCATCGTCCCACCACTGCTCCATCGTATAATGAACTGCAAAACTATCAGGGGTTACATAGCCCTCGTCAATAAATACCATTCTGTAGTACGCCGTTGGCTGCATAATATCGCTTATTTTCTTGATCCAAAGAACAGTATTACCAACCCTTTCGCCAATAGCAGTTTCCCCGGATCCTCTAACGGTTCCCGTTCTGGCAAGGCCATTCATCGAATCCATTATGGCATAGGTCAATAGTTCCCCGCGAAAACCCGTTGGGCAACTATAGAGTTTCAGGTCTTTACAATATGGCCACAACGCACCTCTTCTGATCTCTCTTTCCTGTTGATTCTCCGGCAATATGCCGCCTGATATGTAATCAGTGGCCCAGCATTCGCCTACCCACGCCGTCTCTATTGGAGCCGTGCGATCGATACCCCCCATGCCGTTAACAATCCTGCCATTGTTGTCATCGGCATACAGAATCCAGGCAAGTGCCAACTGTTTCAAGTTATTAAGACAAACTGCACGCCTGCCTTGCTCTCTGGCCCTATTGAGAGCCGGCATCAATATTGCCATTAAAATTGCGATAATAGCAATAACCACCAGCAGCTCGATCAATGTAAAACCCTTTTTCGTACCCATTGTTCCTATACCCCTTTCTTTATTCTCTTTCTTAGTTCTGCGTTCGTTGTAATCTTCTATACGCAAGTAACACGTGAAGCCCATTTATCAGTAGCAAATTTACTTTATAAACCCCACAAGACATATTCGGTCCTGACCGAACTTATGCTTCATGCCCCGACCTTAAACTAAGGTTAGCTATTATTAACAAACCTATATGATAGCATTTATGGCTCCTTGAGTCCAGCATTTTTACAAAATAATCACATCAAACCATATTAATAAGTTGTTGTCCCAACTAAGGTTCTGAATCCTATGATAGGTAATCCTTTTTATATTTATACCTCAGACGCCCGAAAATTCGCCATCAGCCACCTATCTTAGCAAACCTACTGCGTGAGCAATGTGTAAAAGCTGCACGGCAGCCATTTTCAGAGGCACTATTAATGATGCGCCGAATCCATCAATTGTTCTATTATTTACACGCCTGAACAAGTCCTTTTTGCCCTATCTCCTTTTCAGATCATTGTTTGGGCCTTCCTCCTACTGTCTGTGCGATATTGGTCAGAGGCGTAACAGATGCGTAGCATTTACGTATTTGATAGACTTATGCCCTGCTTAGAACACTCCTTATTATAAACATTCTACTGTGCGGCCTAATGACTGTCAAGAATATCTTCCACGCGTAATCGTCCCAAGGATTGTGGTGAAATCTTTAGCGTACATTTTCATTCAACTAACGCATCGTTTCAGATTCAATAGCGCATCCCTCCAGAGACGAACTGCCCAGACAGATTGTAAGCACATTTGCATTTGCCTCTGGTGCATCTGACATTTTCTATGCCTTCTCCAACAAAACTAATGTCATTTCCCCCTCACGAAAGGCGTACTATACAGACAAAGACCCAGCAGACAAGAACAAAGTCCCATATTCCCCTTCATTGTCGCCCCATCAAGTTAAATCATTGTCATGCAATATCGTAAACTTGTTTGACCTCATCGGCGATGATTTTTATGCCGGCTGCGACTGTCTTTTCATCCTGAGCATAGCTCATGCGGATACATTCATTCTTGTGCTGCCAGGGCCCTTCCAAGCCTGGAAAAAAATAATGGCCTGGAACAACCAGGACGCCTCTTTGCTTGAGACGCTCATAAAGCTCCCCGACCGTGATTGATAAATTCGGAAACCACAGCCACAAGAAAAAAGCTCCCTCAGGTTTATGCACATAAAAATCAATCCCACCCATGTTTTTGAATACCTGCTCCAAGGCCGCTTGAACCTTTTTCTCGTAGAACGGCTTTATAATGTCACGACTTAAACGAATAATCTCACCATTCCTGACCAGGTCAGTTGCAATTGCTGCACCCATGCTGCCCGGAGCGAGATTCATCACCGCGTTGGTCTGAGAAATAATTGATATTATTTCTTCATTGGCGACCACAATACCTGTGCGCAGGGCAGGCAATCCGAACTTGGAAAGGCTCATGCAGACAACTGTGTTTTCATTCCAAAAGGGTTTGGCCTCTGTGAAGATGATATTCGGAAAAGGCGTGCCGTATGCGTTATCAATAATCAGCGGAATATCGTTTGCCTGAGCGACGGCACTTAATCTTTCGATCTCAGAATCAGTTAATACATTGCCGGTAGGATTCGTGGGCCTGGAAACGCAAATCGCACCAATCTCATCGCTAATCTTGAGCTTATCAAAATTCACGTAATATTTGAATACACGAGCATCTTCGTATTCGATCTTTGGCTTATTCGCGACGAACAAATCTTCGGTCAAGCCAACATCGCAATAACCGATATATTCAGGGGCAAGTGGAAACAAAATTTTCTTTTTACCTTCTTCAAAAGCTCCGGCAAAAATATTGAAAAGAATGAAAAATGCGGACTGGCTGCCATTTGTAAGTGCGACATTAGTGGGCTTTATGTCACAGCCGAATTCTTTACTTAATAATGCGGAAACTGCTTCAATAAATTCCTTGTTTCCCTGCGGTGGGTCGTAGTTTCCGATGACTCGCTCGAATCTGTCACCGCTTGCCAGAAGCTGAGTCATACTTTCGCGAAAATACTTCTGGACTTCAGTAATATGGGCTGGGTTTCCTCCGCCAAGCATCACAATATCCGGCCGGCCCGAAAGTGATAGAGTCAGATCGTCCATCAATTGACCAATGCCGGATGTCACTGCGATTTTCTGACCAAATTTCGAAATCTTCATGATTTTCGATACAAAAAAGTAAATTCTGCCAAAGCTTCCATATCTATCGTTCTTTGCGAGATGTGTCAATTTCTATTGCGTTTTTGCGAATACTTGCGGAGTCTCGCTACAACCTAAACGCGATCCGGGGTGAAAGAAAATACAGCCATTTGGTGACCAACTCGGTTTTCAGAACTGCTGAAGCAGCCTGGCCATAAAGCCCCAACTGCCGACAATAGAGCTCGGCACGCTTGGGAACTTCCTCAGCTTTTATCCTGTCGGTTTTATAATCAATAATAATCAAACCTTGCTTGGCTCTAATCAGCATGTCAATTATGCCCTGAACAACAATAATTTCGTCGCTCGTCGCCCGTGACTCATGGTCCGAATCAGCAAACTGCGAAGCCGGCAAGGCAAAGGTGAACGGCCATTCACGCCGGATTGTATTGTCCGGATCGAGAACAAGTTGACCCAGGTCACTCTGGAAGAAATCAAAGATAGATTCTGTATCAATACGCTCAGCTACGGCTGCAGCTATAGTGGCATTATCAACCAACCTTTCTCTGAGATTATCAATCTTTTGTCTTGTTACAGGCCCGGTCAAATCAAGCTGGGAAATTACAAGATGCGTCGCGGTGCCGATGAGCTTACTCTGTGGAGATTCGGTCAAGTCGAATTCGCTGACAGCAAGGGCAATTGGCTGCCTGTCCAGAGCTGTGGAATAGTCGAATCTTCTGTACTCATCGCTTTGGTGGCTCAACTCGGTGACGGAACTTTTAGCCGGCAAAGATGGGGCATCACCAAAGGAATAAGACCAACTTAAAGACTTCTTCACCTTCAGAAGCAATTTAGACTGCTCTTGTTTTCGGGGTGTTTTGCTCGGAGTAAGAACACTCCTTTTAGATTTACTAATCTTGAGTTGAAGAACATGGTTGGAAATACGATTAAGTTCTGCGCGGTCATGGAGCTGGAAAGTAAATAGGTTGTTCTCTACTGTCTTCTCTGCAAAGCCCGTCCTAAAAGCTGTGTGCAGCACCTTTTGGTCGGAAAACCCATATAGAATCCATTCGAGTGGGCTTTGACAGCTTCGAAGCTGCCAATCGGCAATAGGCCCATCTGTGAAGAACAAGCCATTGCTAAGAACTGCTCCACAGTCAATGCGCTTTTGAGATCCGGTCAAGATAAGGCGATCTTTAGCGCGAGTCATCGCAACATAGAGAATGCGTATTTCCTCAGCGAGAATTGTTGAGAGTTTTCGCTCAGCAACGACCTCATGTGCAACCGAACATAGCTTACTGTTTGTGGCTCTGTCTATAACTTGAAGACCAAGCGTGCCGTCCGCATCTGCGAGGACTTCTGCGGTAATGTCCTTTTTGTTAAATTCGCTTTGTAGCTCGGCCAGAAAGACAACAGGAAATTCAAGCCCTTTACTTTTATGAACGCTTAATATCCGAACGGCATTACCAACAGCCGATTCAGGTTCAGCAGGCGCCCAGTCCTGGCCGAGTTCGAGCAGTTTCTCAATAAACTCGATGAATCGTGTAAGCGATGGTATACCTGTGCTGCTAACAAAGCCCTCGAACTGAATGGCTCTGTCGTGAAGTTTCAACAGATTCGCTTTGCGGGCCTGACCATTCGGCAGTGCCGAAACAAATGCAAGGTAGTTTGTCTGCCGATATATTTGCCAGATCAGGTCAGCCAGTCGGCCACGTCGAGCGAGGCTGCGCCAGTAGTCAATCTTTTCAATTATGTCTTTTAGCTTTAATGCAAGCTTCTTATCTACGCCACCTTCACTGTATTGATGAACACAGCAGTGGAAGTTTTTGGGTTGCCCAGAGACCGTCCCGTGTATTCTTATCTTCGCCAGTTCGCTGTCACACACCGTGAAAAAGGGACTGCGCAAAACAGCAGCCAATTCGATGTCTCGCTGCGGATTGTCGAGAACTTTCAGCAGAGACAGCATGTCTGTGATTTCGGTCGCCTCAAAGTAGCCGGCAGCGGCTTGACAGCTTACCGGCACGCCGGCCAAGCGGAGCACTTCGACATAGTCATTAGCTTTTTTGACCAGCGAGCGCATCAAAATTACAATGTCACTGTACTGAACGTCACGCAGGCAATTTTGACGGGTGTCGTGGACCTGAAATTCGGCTTTGCCGGTATCCGCACCGACCATTTGTCTTATACGCTGAGCTATTAGCGCTGCCTGGCGCTGCCGGGAGGTGATAACGCTCAAGTCGTCGCTCTGCTCCGACTCACTGACCTGGCCGTTTTCAGAGTCTTCACCTTTATCCGTCTCATCGAGTATGTGAAATTCAACAGCAGGCCTTTGCCCATTAGATGCACGACCGTTGGAACTCTTTGCCGATGCAGGTCTTAGCTTTGCTGAATCGTCATATTCGATCTGAGCAAATGCAGCGGACATTATGCGTGAGAAGAGCCTGTTTACAAAATCGAGAATGCCTTTGGTGGAGCGGAAATTGACATTCAAATCAACACGCAATTTATTAGAGGCATTAGCCGGATCGAGCGAGGCAAGCCGCAGATTTTCTGCAAAGATATTAGGCTCGGCTCCGCGAAACGCATATATACTTTGTTTGACATCGCCAACAACAAAAACATTACCCTGGGAACTGAGCATATTAAGGATAGCCTGCTGAACAGGGTTAATGTCTTGATATTCATCGACAAAGATGTACTTGTACTTCTGCCTCAAAGATAGTGCAGTTTGAGACGGCGATAGTTCATCATCTTCTTCAGTCTCAACGTCAGCCAAAAGCCTCAGCGCATTGTGTTCAAGGTCGGCAAAATCCATGCAATTAAGCGAACGCTTTGCCTGACCATACAACTGATCGAACTTCCTGATAAGCTCAATAAGCACCCTCGTTTGCAGGTTCGCTGCAGAGCCAACCCTGTCAAGATAGTCAGGATTTAGCGCAGAAAGGTCCGAAAGCCTCTTGAAACCTTCGATGGCTTTTTTAGCTGTTTTTTGCAGCAGCTCAGCAATCGGTTCGGGTACATCTTTCGGCTTTAGCGTTTTCGGCTTGGAAAAGTCCCTTATCAGTTCAGCGCATTTGTTCCAATCGCCAGACTGTAAAATCTCAAGACAACTTTTAACAGGTTCAATATGGCTCGCCTGCAGTTTCACCACCCAGTCGCCCGCAGTGTTTTCAGCCTCAAACATTTTTTTCGCGTGCAAGAGTCGGCTTAGAATCCGCTGTAACTTTTCGGCAATTATTTGTTTTTGTCCAAGTCCTCCGCTTAAGGAGGTCGTGGCCTGTGTGAGTTGAGCGGCTCTTTGATACCAGCTCTTGCGCAGGACAACGCTATCGAGAAAATTGCTCAGCTCTATAATCTTTGTAAGAAAGCCAGCGTTATCCTGAAGGTCTCGACCGCGAAGAAGCTCAGTCAAACCCTGGCTGAGATTGGATTGTTGCCAAGCCCAATCGATGGTTTTCTCAAGTGCCTCAGCTTTGAGAAGTTGTGCCTCGTCGGCGTCGATTACGCTGAACGTCGGATCAAGGCCAAGTTCATAAAAATATTCTGTAATGAGTCGTTTGCAGAATGAATGAATTGTGCTGATGTCACTCGCCTGTAGCAGGATAAGCTGCTGACGAAGATGCCGGTCACCAGTCTCGGTAAATACAGTCCTTAACTGCTCGGCGATTCGAGAGCGCATCTGCTCAGCAGCAGCGTCAGTAAACGTCAGCACCAAAATGTTCGAGACATCCACGTGTCCAGATATGTCTGAGACGATGTCAACACATCGGCCTGACAGAACAGCGGTCTTGCCTGTACCCGCAGAGGCAGTTACCAAAACGTCACTGCCACGAGCAGCAATCGCACGCTTTTGCTGGTCGGTCCATTTGATGCGCATTTTATCCTTTCAACTGTATTCTTTCGAGGACTTGAATTTTATTTAGCGATTTTAGAAGGTTGTAATCATTTATTTGCCAGTCAAATCGACACACAGGTTTGTACTTGCAGTTCCTGCACGCCAAGTCGGTGCCGATTCTGTATGGACGAACGTCGATATTGCCCAACAGAATTTGTTCAGTTAGCTCTATCACTTTGCTTTTAGCAAACTCAACCACACTTTTAAAATCGGTCGGCTTTAGGGCCGAGCTTGTGCCATAATAGCCGTATTGCTGGTCTTTGGCAGTGATTGAAAAAGTATAGAATCGACTCCATCCAGAACCTGTTGACTTATCCAATTGCTTGAAAAACTCGCCATTAAATATCCCTTTTGCTTTACGCTGGAATTTTTCTGTTCTTCGAGCCAGTTCATCAAGGGCGGTAATTTCGACATGTGCTTCAACTGGCATGAAAAAGGCACCGACTGCAGCGTAAATGCCGTGTTGTTGGCCGGTAGAATTGCGGATGGCAAGCAAGTAAATCGGCAGTTGCATATCGAGACCGTGATAGAACTTTGACCAGCTAAAAGTCTGCCCTTTACGTTTATAGTCGAACACAATTGCGATGTTCCCGTCGTTAATCTCAGCGATGTCAAGACGGTCAATTTTGCCATTCAACGATAGCACCCGACCATCTGAAAGACCAATCTCATACTTTCCGAGTGTTTCGCGCGTCTTTTCGACATCGCCAAACGCAACTTCCGAGACCTTTGGCCTGAAGTCCCCAGCACGGAGCATTTCAGCAATTGCGAGCACACAATCTTCAAGAACCTCCGCAGCCGAATTGATAATGAACATGTTGTGTGCAGAGTGCCGTGCAAAATTCGAAACAAACGGATGTTCGCTAATGAGCCTTGATATTTCCCTGCTCAAAAGCTCCAGTAGTTCGCCGTCAGTAATCGCAGTAAAATCTTTGCCTTGTGCAATAACCTGTTTGAGCAAAGCATCGAGAACTATATGATAGAAGTTGCCGAGGTCCAAAGGCTCAAATTTAAATTCCTTCCTTTCGATCAGTTCCAGTACATACCGGGCGAAGTATTGATATGAACAGGCGGCGAATGTTGCGAGCCTTGTTGCGGAACTTCGAACTTTCTGGCCGAAGAGTTCGGGAAGCAAATGCAAATCAAGTTCAGCGTGGTTATCGTAACTTAAGGCTGAAATCACATTAGTCGCAACCTTTTCGAGCTGACTATCGGAGGAAAATTCGCCTAATAGCGTTACAAGTTTTCTGTCCTCGTCGGCTTGAGCTGGGAGAGCGTCTTTTCCCAGGCGGGAGCAAAGCACATTGGCAAGCTCAATTTCGTTGTGAACATCAGCGATATTGACTTGCTCGTCAGCGATTCGCTCTTCTTCGAGGTCCTCAAATAAAGATTGAAGCTCATCTATGAACTGTGAGTGCGCTATACCACTGCCGTTCTCATCTGCCGAAGGGTATGTAACGCAAAGATGCTCCGACGGCCGGGTAAACGCGATATACGCCAGATATTTCCGCTCCACAAGTGCTGATGCTGTGGAGCCAGCAAGTGAAAAATCAGCAGATTCAGCGGCACAACGGTCATCGTCACTTAGTACACCTGAGGGATTTAATGGAACCGGAAACTGCCTCTGCGTGGCGCCTATTAGAAAAACAGCTTTGAGGTCAGGGTGTCGGCTGCGCTCAATTGAACCTACAAGAACCTGATCCAGACTTGGTGGAATAAAAGCCAATGACAATTGAGAAAACGCTGAATGCAAGATTGCAAGATAATCAGCAGCCGTCAAAGGAGTCTCTCCAAAGACTTCAACAAGCTCATCAAACACGTTTACAAGTCTGTCGAAAAACTGCCGGTGTTCATCTGCGGCGCGATGGTCACTGTTTTGGGCGGCTTCTTCAATCCAGTTTTGAAGAGTCTTACGAACATGCAGATTATCCAACAATGCAAAGATTGCCTTTGTAAATTCTTCCGCAGTAATCAGCTTTGCCGGATGCTCGGCAGGACAGAGAGCATCCCGTAAATACATTAAAGGTTCGATGGCTTTTTGGCGTACTACATTTATTCGCTCTTGGTCAAAACTGCCATCGTTCTTGTCAACGAAACACCATTGTTCAGGACTTGTCCAATCGATTTGGGTTATGCCAAATGCAAGGCAATAGTTCTCCAGCATGTCAACCTCGGCCCGTTCGACTGGCACAAGGTCGGTTTTGAGATAAGAAAAAATCTCGCTGTTGGTAAAGCCGCCGGTAACTGCCTGCAGAGCTGAACAGATAAGTTCCGCCAGCGGATGTTGGTTCAGCGGTTTTCGCTTATCAATGAAAAACGGGATACCATAGTCATCAAAATAAGCCCTTATGTAATGCTCATAACGGTCAATGTCTGACGCAATGACTGCAACGTCACGGTAGCGGTAATCTTTCTCCTTGACCAATCGAAGTATTTGCATTGCGATGAATCGGACCTCCGCTCGCGCATTGGGCGTTGATACAACACGAAGACTGTCTGAGGTTGAAAGTTTTGGCTTTTTCAGTTCGAATATATTTCGCTCGATGTGTGCAAGCTGAGGACAAGCTGAGAATCTGACCGGCTGATTAAGGATCAATGGTTCAGCCGGTTTTAGTTTTGCTTGTCTTACCATATCTAAAAGAACAGCATAGGTATCCTGCGTGGGGCCAAAAATGTCCCCGTGGTCAACAGGTTTAGCCTTCGGATTTACCAGATCGATATTAGAAGGATCGAGGCAAAGGGCAATATGTGCCTCGGCAACCACCTTTAGCATCTCGCTAAGCACTGCAAGTTCACCGGCTGTAAAGCCGGCAAAGCCATCTACCCAAAGTTTCGCGCCTTTGAGCAAATCTGCTCTGGCCACAGCTTGGCAGGCACTCGTCCGCTGCACATCAGGATCGATAAACCTGTTTTCAATGAACTGTAGATATTCACGTAGAATTAGAGCAATGTCCTGAAATTTCAGTGCCGTCAGGCTGTTGGGCCGGTCTTTGTTCAACTCGGCCAGAAGGCGCTCAATATCCTCGGGCGTTTTTGCATATTGATGCAATTCGATAATAGTCTGCGCCATTCGGCGAGCCAGGCCGGGCGAGTCTGCGGAAGAATAAAAGATTCTTAGCTTATCTTTATTGTTCCTCAGAATTCGATGGATGACCATTTGTTGACCGATCCGAGAAAGGGAAGGTCTGGCAGTATTCTTGCTTAGGAGCAAAAATTGCAGGCGGTCAAACGAAAGCACGCTCAATCTGCTGTAGCCTGCTATTCGCTTGTCAGTCAGGATAGCACGTTCAGCCTGATACGTAGCCTGCTCAGGAACCAGGAAAATGAGCCGTTGGTCGCTAAGTTCGAGCAGCGCATTGACAACGGCCTGCACACAGTGGCTGGTTTTGCCTGTACCGCTTCTGCCAAGAATAAATTGAACTGCCATACGTCAACCAAAATATTCTGCTTGATTTTCGACGAAAATAACGGTAGAGATTTAAGTCGAAGGAAATATTAAGATAAAAGTCAGACAAACACAAGCCGGATAAACTCAGAGACAAAATCGCAGTGCTTAGTGTATTTTTCGGTCAAGGTGAAGTATTAGTAATCGTTGTTATTACTGCCGTGGTGGTTTTTCTGTTTGTCCGCCGTCGAAAACGCCAATAACCGCACTACCATCCCAAAGTCCTAATCCGCAGATTCTTCGAGCCAGCTTTTATTGGCCCTTTGCTCCTTCAATAGACTTCGTTGCCTTTTTTGCTTCAATCGACGTTCCCGAGCTGATCGCGGCACCTTGGTTTTTCTGCGGATGGGTTTGGTTCTCAGCGCATCTTGTAATAACTGCTGAAGCCGATCTATCGCTGCACTGCGATTTGCCTTTTGGGTGCGGAACTTCTGCGAAACGACGCGTATCACGCCGCTTTTGTCCGCCCTACTCGCCAGTCGCGCAAGAATCTGCCGTTTTTGGTCAACGGAGAAATTGCTGCAATTAGACACATCGAAAAAAAGTGCTACACGTGTATTGAGCTTGTTGACATTCTGGCCACCCGGTCCTCCACTCCGCGATGCTTTGAAGGTCAGGTCCTTCACAGAAATGGATATATCGCCTGTGATTTCAATCATCAGCTCTTGCTCCAGTCTGCATAGTAGCCAACCTTACTTTCAATCTAAGCAAATGTACTAAAACAATCAAGAAATTAACAGCCGCGTTAGCTATGCTAATCGCATGACCAACTTCTGTCTTGCACAGTGGGACGAAAAACCTATAATAACATTTCCAAGCAGGTAGCAATGTATTCGTCATAGCTCTTGTTCATTATATAGGAGGCACAAATGCAGATCAGAAAAAGAAAAATTACGGTGATGCTTCTAACCCTTTTTGGAGGTTGTGGACTCGCACTAATATCAACGGCGGTAAATATGCGGTCGGCTGTTGCCGCAGAAGATACTAAGCCAACTCTTGAGGATCTAAGGACAGGTAAAAACTTTATTACAACCAAAGTATATAGTGCTGAAGAGGACGAGCAGATCCTCAAACTCTTTGAAGGTCTACGGGTAGCTGATGTTTCGGATGGAATGGATAAGGCGGGCCTTGCCAATATCGGCTTGATCTCGCCGGAGATTCACGCCGCCTGGAAAGACACCAAACATTTCACGCATCGTTTTATCGGCATCGCGGTAACCGTTCGGTATGTCCCTACCAACAAGCCGTTGGCACCACAGATGAAAACCGAGGACTTCGACCGCTGGATCGGTAACTGGTACAACAATATCTCGTCTGAACCGTTCGTTCCCCTTATCCGTAAGGGCACAGCATTAGTCCTTGATGATGCCCCAGATTCGGATGTTGGCTCGATTGGCTCTAACAATATCATGGGCTGGAAGCTGCGCGGCTGCGTCGGGGTAATTACCAATGCAACGGCACGCGACACCGATGAGATTGCCATTGAGAAGGTGCCTCTTTACTTTAGAAAGGTCGGCAGAGGTATTCGGCCTGGCCGAAACGAAATTGAATCCGTCAATCGCCCTATCGTCTGCGGCGGCGCTCTGGTTGAGCCCGGCGACGTGATCGTAGCTGATGGCGATGGAGTTATTGCTGTGCCGCGAGCACACGCAAAGGAGGTAGCCGAATACGCTAAAGCAACAATAGAAAGTGACAAAGCCGCCCGGAGAAACCTTTATAAACAGCTCGGCTTGCCAGTTGATGACTCAGTGAAATGAAATGTAAAAGGACTTTAAAAAATAGATGGCTGTCCCAAGTATAAGTAGTATAAGTAAAAACATAAGCGTAAGATTTCGACACCTGTATTTCCATAAGCCCCATCTGCTGGTTAAAATTCCCGAGAGAGAAAAAAAGCTATGATGGTAGCAACTATTCCCTGGAGCCAATAACAATACCCACATCAAATTTTATCTGAGGATTTATCTCACCGCGAGATTTGAAACCGGCAGAATCCAGCAAACGAAAGATGTACTCCGCTTTTTGTTTTGCAGATTCATTCTTTAGAGTCAAGATGATTCCCTTGATTGGAATTGAGTATATTGATTGGTTTACCCCGTCAACTGTCCATCCAGATAATTCAAAAATAGATTTCAATTGTGAAGCGAAGGAAAACGCTTCTTGGTCTCCCATGACACATGTAACTTCAATTGAATCGCCACGATGCTTGGATAATTCAGAACGAATTGCGACTAGTCTTTCTTCGGATATTGCGCGAGGCTTTGTCTTTGACTCTACTTCGTTAAGTTTCTTTTGATATGATTCAACCTGCTTGGATTGTTGATCAATCTTCTGGACTTGTTCATTCATCGTTGATCGCAGGTCAGATATAATCAGTTGAGATTCAGCCTTTTCTGTCCTTGTGATCTCATCTTTGATAGCATTGACTTTTTTGTCGATGCAAAACTTTGTGATCTGGAGTGCTCCACCGAGAAAGACCAAAACGATCGCAAGTATTTGAACGATGCTACCTAATCTTGTGAGAAATTCTAGATTGTTAAAATCCATTATATTTTTACTCCATGTCATATCAATCGGGCGTTCTCAATATGTATTATATGGTTTATACAAGATAAAGGTGTCTCAATTCTATAAAACGATATAATTCTGCGTTTGTTAGAACCATTTAGTGACTGAATCAAAGGTGGAAAATCCCGCCGATGTAGGCAATATTATTGTCGGGATTTTCGGGAAAGGCAAATAAAAAAAATGCAAAAGGGAAAAGTGCACATGGCATGGTACTGTGAGCGCAATACTATGCAAGAATCGGTTGATTGGCAATTTAAGGCTATGCCTTTTATAACACAAGATGCACGCATCAAACTGAAACGTCTCTACCCGCAAATGAAAATGTCAAGAAGTATTAGTGCAAAAGATCAGAATTGGTCTAAGAAGCGCAGGTCGTTCTCGAAAAACAGGCGAATGTCAGTGATGCCGTATTTGCGCATGGCCAGCCGCTCAATGCCAAATCCGAAAGCCCAGCCGGTGTACTTCTCGCTATCGATCCCTACGGCGTCAAAGACATTCGGGTCAACCATGCCGCAACCACCCATTTCAACCCAATTTTCTTTGCCGGTCTTATCCATTAACAGCAGGTCAACTTCAGCACTGGGTTCGGTAAACGGGAAAAAGCTCGGCCTGAATCGCCATTTTGTATCGGGGCCAAAGAATACGTGAATGAATTGCTCGATAGTAGTCTTCAAGTCAACCATACTAACCCCTTCGTCAACGACGAGGGCTTCGAGCTGATAGAACATATACATGTGGGTTGCATCAACAGTATCAGGCCGATAGACACGACCCGGAGCAACGACGCGGATTGGTGGCTTCTGTTTTTCCATTACACGTATCTGAATCGTGGAGGTCTGACTTCGCAGCAGCAAGTTGTCGGTGATATAGAAGTTGTCGGCAGGGTCACGCGCCGGATGTTCGGAACCAATATTTAGCGCAATGAAATTGTGCCACTCATCCTCAACCTCCGGACCATAGGCCACAGAAAAGCCCATTCGGCCAAATATTTCCAGCAACTCGTTCAAGGTCTGGGTAATAATGTGCGGTTTACCGATTCTTACCGGAACGCCCGGCAAGGTAACATCTATGAGCTCCTGAGGTTTTTTCTGTGACTGCTGCAGATTCTTCTTCAGTTGCTCGTATGCCTCGGTGACCTGTTTTTTTATTTTATTTGCGAGCTGTCCCGCCTGCGGTCTTTGTTCTGGAGGGAACTGGCCGATCTGAGTGAGCATCTGAATTATCTGGCCCTTACGCGCCAGATACTTTATGCGAAAATCCTCAAGGGTCCTGAGGTCGGTAATCTTCTCTATCTCAGTAAGAGCCTCCTTGCCAATCTTTTCTAATTCTTCAAGCATTTGCTCGTTGTGCGTACCAGGTCTCTCCGCAAGATCATACTCAGGAATCTACTGAAGCCATAGCCTTTTCGATAACAGCATCGAATCCCTTGGGATCGGCAATGGCAATCTCGCTTAGCATCTTTCGGTTCAGGGCTATGTTTGATTTCTTGCAGCCATCGATGAACTGACTATAGCGTATGCCTCGCTGGCGACAGGCGGCGCTCAGGCGCACAATCCACAATCCTCGGAAATCGCGCTTTCGACGTTTGCGATCGATCCGGGCGTTGACGGCTGCTCGTGTGGTTGCTCCTTTTGCCAGTCGATAGAGATGACCTGCCTGGCCACGATGGCCTTTTATCGCTTTGAGGATTCTCTTTTTTGCCTGGTGTCTTGCAGCACCTTTTCTAACTCTTGGCATATCAGCTTTCCCCGTAAAAAAACCGAATTTTTACGCTTGCTGGCGGCAGCTGAATAATAGCCGAGAAGCAAGCACATATCATACACTTCATTATATCGGGGCACAGTCGAATCCAGACCGGTGCATGGCCTACGTGCAGAGTTTGATCCTAATTTTCCCGGCCGAGGCACCGGTCATAATGGCCGAACTGGCTATACGCCTTCGTCGTTTTGCGCTCTTGCCACTCATAAGATGACTACTGCCAGCCCGTCTATGTTTGACCTTGCCGGTAGCAGTGATTTTAATCCTTTTGCTCAAGCCCTTATGGATTTTCTGTTTCGGCATTCTGCCAATCCTTGAGAAAATCTATGTAAACAGACTAAAAAATAGGATGAGACATTCTAATTAATCTGCCGCTCAGGGTCAACACTTCAATTACAAATTCTGCGAAATATCGAATAGCTCTCATAGAACCTGTAAAAAATGCTAAAAACTTCGCAGGCAGATACAATTCGAGAAGAAAAGGCGTTACTACAGTAATCACTATGCACCTATCACCCCAGATAAAATCCCGCTCGATATAGAGCCAAGGGCAAACCACAGCGATTAGTCACAATAGATCTTTCAGGTATTACTTGGGCACCAGCAATAACGTCATGCGCCTGCCCGATATTCTGGACGGCCGTTCAATCCTCGCAAGATCCTCCAACAACTGCGTAACCTGATCGAGCACCGCGTATCCATGATCTTTGTGCAGCATCTGGCGTCCACGGAAAAACATTGTGAATTGTACTTGGTGGCCCTTTTGTAGAAATTCACGGGCGTGATTGAGCTTGATTTCCAGGTCGTGCTTGTCGGTTTCAGGCCTGAGCCTGATCTCCTTCAGCGTCGCAGTGTGGCGCTGGCTCTTTTTATGAGTCTCGCGAATCCTGCGTTTCTGCTGGTATAGCCATTTGCCGTAGTCCATTATTCGACAGACAGAAGGATCACTCGTAGGGGCAACCTCTACTAAGTCCATCCCAACTTCGCGAGCTTTGCTAAGGGCTTCGCCTAAAGACACGATACCTATCTGGTTATTTGATTCATCGATTAGCCTAACTAACTCGGCTTTTATCCCTCCGTTTATCCTTAAATTTTGTTTAGTTATTGTACACCACCTTGCCTTTCTAAAAAAACATTGGTAAATGGTGATTGGTTAAATTGTTTCCAATTACCAATATTCAACCATCGATTCAAAAGGTCACATCTATATCTTTATCGGCGATTTTCTGCTTTGCCGTTCTCAAAAATTCCTCAATGTCCATCGTTCTATTCTCTTTTATCCCTCGCATCCTGACATTTACCGTGCCCGTCTGAGCTTCCTTCGGACCAACGACCAACATATAGGGCAGCCTATCACCGTGGGCTTTGGCAATCTTGGCACCAATTTTTTCATCCGTTAGGTCACAACTACAACGTAGCCTGGATTCTCTGAGCTTTGTATGAACGCTACCGGCATATCCATTGGTCTTTTCACTTATCGGCAGAACTCTAACTTGTTCCGGGCAAAGCCAGAGAGGAAAATTGCCGCCGTAGTGCTCTATTAGTATGCCGATGAACCGCTCAAAAGACCCGAGAACAGCTCTGTGAATCATAACGGGATGCTTCTCGGTGTTATCTTCATCTGTATAGACAAGCCCGAAACGTTCCGGCATGGAAAAATCCAGCTGAATTGTGCCAAGCTGCCAGGACCTTTTAAGACAGTCTCTTATGTGAAAATCTATCTTAGGACCGTAAAAGGCCCCGTCTCCCTCGTTGATTTTATATTGAATGCTTTTGTGTACCAGCGCATCCTTCAGGGCATTAGTAGCGATCTCCCAAATTTCGTCCGAACCAATATGTTTCTGAGGCTTAGTGGAAAGCTCAACGCGGAAATCCTCAAAGTCAAAAGCTCTGTAAGTCTCAAAGGTAAGATCAATCACCCCGATTACCTCCGATTCAATCTGGTCGGGCTTACAAAAGATATGGGCGTCATCCTGAGTAAATTGTCTGACTCTAAATAGCCCATGCATGACACCGCTTGCCTCGTGTCGATGAACCAGTCCAAGCTCAGCCACGCGCATGGGCAATTCACGATATGAATGCTGCCCGGTTTTGTAGACCAAACAGCCCCCGGGACAATTCATGGGTTTTATGGCGTAATCTGCGTCGTCGAAGCTGGTAAAGTACATATTCTCTTTATAATTGTCCCAATGGCCGCTTTTGTGCCAGAGCTCCTCGTTAAGGATAATCGGCGTCTTTATTTCCTGATACTCATATTTGTCGTGCAGAGTTCGCCAAAAATCCACAATCTGATTCCAGATTATCATTCCCTTGGCGTGAATGAAGGCAAAGCCCGGACCCGCCTCGTTGAAGCTGAATAAATCCATCTGTCTGCCCAAAACCCGGTGGTCTCGTTTTTTCGCCTCATCCAATCGATACAAATAATCCTCGAGCTGTTTCTGGTCGGGCCAGGCGGTACCATAGACCCGTTGCAGCATTTTTTGTGTCGGGTCACCGTGCCAGTAGGCACCAGCGACCGACATCACCTTAAAACTCCCACATTTTCCGGTGCTGGGCACATGTGGTCCGCGGCATAAATCCTCGAAGCCATCCCCGTGCGAATAGAAACTGATAACTTCGCTATCGGTGCGATTTATATTGTCTGTTTTGTATTTGTCGCCGGACAGTTTCGCAAGAGCCTCACTTCTGGACATTTCCTTGCGGACAAACGGCCTATCGGCCTCGACTATTTCACGCATTTTCCCTTCTATGCGCTGAAAATCGTCGGGTCTGATTGACTCATCAAGGTCGATATCATAGTAAAACCCGTCCTCAACAGCGGGGCCGTAAACGAGCTTTGCATCAGGCCAAATGCTGCAGATGGCCTCGGCCATAATGTGTGCACAGCTATGCCGCATTATTTCAAGGCCATCTTCGTCCTTAAAAGTGACAATCTGGACGTGAGCATCATCCATAATGGGGGCGGATAAATCCACCAATTCCCCGTTTACCTTAGCTGCCACGGCTGCCTTGGCCAGGCCTTGGCCTATCTGTTCCGCCAGTCGCTCTACAGTTGTTCCTTCGCTAATCTTTATTGTGCTGCCGTCAGGCAAAGTAATTTTCACCATACACCTGTCCGCTATCATCAATCCTTAACATCTAACAACAAATATATTTATCCAACCTGAGTTGTCAAGCATCGGCCTACGCCACCCCCAGCAGTAAAAAACTGCGATTTTGCATACCATCAAGCCGTGGGCAAACGACCTTTACCAAAAACGAGAGTCACTTGTACACTCGTAACTCACTGATTGTCATACACTTGTATAAGCCTATGTTATGCCGGAATGTTTATCAACACAAACGATACTCAGATTTATTTGTTGTTATATATGACTTTTAACTGTATAATTATTATTGTTCGATTTAACTCGCGAGGCAGGTAGGATGGACATAAACTTGGTTCTATTCAAAAAGGACGGCTCATACACAGCCTTTCCTCTACCAAGTCATGTAACAGTAATCGGCCGACGCCATGCTTGTGATCTTCGCATTCCTCTTACGCCCGTTTCAAAAAGGCACTGCCAACTGAGCCGTTCCGGAGAGACTATGGTGATCCGTGACCTCGGGTCGCGAAATGGCACCTATCTCAACGGCAACCGTATAGATGAATCAGAAGTAAAACCTGGCGATTATCTGCAAGTAGGCCCTCTAACGTTTCTAATCCAGATTGGTGGTCAGCCGGAGGAGATCAATCTTCCCAAACGATTTACAAAAGAGGTGCCCAAAAAAGAAAGACCACAAGCCGATGTCAAGCACGCAGACACCTCTCCAGGCTCCGACAAACTCGAAGATATCGCTGAACTGGATGAATCTGGCTCTTTTGTCGAGCTGGATGAATTAGATGATTTGGCGGAAGTAGATGAATCAGACTCCGGTATAACTGACTTTGAAAACATCTAAGTCACTTCCTATATCATCAGGACAAACACAATCCGTTTACCCTGCTAGCAACAAAGAGAAATAGCCATCGCTTTTCTCAACCTCCAACTAACTATGGATGGGATATCATCCATACAAATATACCTACAAACTCCAGACATGCACCAAGCTATTGCAAAAGACAGTTTTAGGTTGTACGAACAGGGCAAATGTGTTATTTTAGATGCGCGAGTTGCATATTTTCCGTATTTGCTACAGGAGCAAACATGCAAATACTGGAGTTGATACAAAATGGTCATCACGTTTGGCTCTTCTTGGGATTGGGGGAAATCGCCCCCCTTGAAGCGTCAGTGTCGCTTACCTTTAATCCGGTCAAACTGATAGGCCTTGTGGTCTGGTTTTATCTGTGTCTCTATATCGTCCAACGACTTCAGTTCAGCTCGCTGGCGCCGAAACAGTTCAAGCCAGTGGTCTATATTATTGGCCTTTTCGCAGGGCCTATACTGCTGCTTATACTATTGGCCGTGGATGTAGTCATAAAAGCTTCACAGGGCGATGAAAATGTCTTTGAGATAATGAAGGAGCAAATGAGACATTTCGTTTCCGGCATACGTTCGCTGCGATCCAAAAAGCAGGATTCAGAGATTAAGTTGCTCGACTCATCGGGCAGGAGCATCGACGAAATCTACGGCCACGGCGACAAAAAGAAACAGGACAGTCAAACCCTTGATTTGACCGAGCAAATTATCGCTAACGCCCTCGAACTTCGTGCCAGCGATATCCTGATCGACCCAAAAAGCGAGTCAATATACACAATCAGACTGAGAATAGATGGCGTACTGCGGACAGTAAGAGAACTTCAGACCGAGATCTGCAAAGCAGTCGTAAACAGCATTAAAGCCGTATCGAGCATGGACATCTCCGAAAAGAGAAGACCTCAAGACGGCGCATTCTTAGCCAAAAAAGGTGAAAGAACAGCTTCGTTCCGAGTTGCAAGTGCCGGTGTTCTCAGCGGTGAAAAACTTTCGATAAGAGTACTCAACCAGGACGCGGGCACGTTTACTTTGGCCGATGTTGGGCTGACAAAAAAGCAATCTTCAATTATCGAAAATGCAATAAGCAAGCCTTCCGGTATGGTCTTGATCGGCGGACCCACGGGAAGTGGAAAGACCACAACGATGTATGCTATGCTCAACCAGATCGACCGCTTCACCCGCAATGTAATAACAGTAGAAGACCCTATCGAAGCGGTCCTACGAGAAGCGAGCCAAATCGAAATAAATCCCAAAGCCGACATCACTTTTGCCAAAGCCTTACGTAGCATACTAAGACAGGACCCGGATGTTATATGTGTCGGTGAAATACGAGATGAGGAGACAGCAGAAATTGCGCTGAGGGCAGCGCAGACAGGTCATCTCGTCCTTGCGACAATACACTGTGACAGCAATGCGACTGCTCTGGTAAGACTTATAGACCTGGGTATATCACCTCTTCTGCTATCATCGGGACTGAGCCTTCTCATGTCCCAACGACTGCTTCGTCGGCTTTGTGATTACTGCAAAAGGCAAGCTCAACTCAGTAAAAGCCAAATTTACGACTTTCATAAAAGAAAAATAGACTACACAAACATATTCGAAGCGGTTGGCTGTAAGCGCTGCAACGGAACCGGCTATTGGGGAAGAATAGCTGTATGCGACCTTCTCACGGTGACCGACCAGTTAAAAGAGGACATTGCCAACAAACCTGATCTGGTAACCGTGCTGAGGAAAGATGGTGAAAAAAGGGGTAGGTCGAACCTTAGGAAGCAGTCGCTGAAATGCGTCGTAACAGGCATGACAAGCCTACAAGAAATAAAAAGAGTTATAGGGTAAAGCCTATGGTATTCTGGTTGGCAGTATTGGCTGGGGGATTATTTGCCTGGCTGGCGGTTAGGATTGGATTTTTCGAAACCTGGACAGCTCTATTTAATATTGTAATAGCCATCTACTTATCCATTTTTTTGACTCCTGTTATTACAGATGTTATTCCCGCCGCCTTTGATACCCTGTATGGCAATGCATTGGCAATGATAGCTATCGCAGCGGCTGTTTTCTTGATCTTACACGGTATATCTTACACGTTCCTGACGGGCCAATTCAGCGTACCCTTTCCAAGAATATTCGACATTGTCTTTGCGGGTCTGCTGGGATTCATAGCAGGATTTCTTGTGCTCAGTTTTGCCATTTTAGTATTCATGGCTACACCTGTGTCTCAACACTCCCTTGTCCAGAAGGTAGGCATAGACAGACAATCTCTGCAAACTAACTTATCATATATCAACTGGTGGTGCGACTTGGTCCACAGATTCGCCGGTCCGTCAGACAGTACAGTAACGTCTGATGCGGTAATTAATGAGTTGTTGGATAGCTCAGAATCAAACATCAAACCTAAGATAGACCAAGCTGACTCCAATAAACCTCGTGAGAACAATGAACCAAAAACGAACGCCTGCCCCTCTGATCAGCCTACACAACCGGCAGACGCCAATGCTAAAGACCAGTGACCCTCGCTAATTTATCTTAGCACCGGAAGGTTTGACCCCAAAACCTTATACACATGCAGTGATTTGCTCCGTTTCGGGGAACCTGTAAAAGAAAATTTAGATTCTTGCTTTTACTGGAAAATGACAGTTCAGTTTTTTGCCTGGTCGAGGATGAGGTCTTTGACCTTCGGGCTGGGTAGATTCAGTGCGCCATAGGCAACAGCAGCGGCAGCACGAAGGTCCGGTTCAGTTTCTCCAGAACTGATAAGTGCATAGATCCCATCAATCACCGATTCTGCAAGTATATTAGCGTGAAGCTTTGCTGAGACGGCAAGCGATTCAAAAGCCGATATGCGTATCGAAAGGTCCTTGCTGCCGTCCAAAGCTGATTGGGCAATAGCCCGCTGTGCTTCCGGGCTATTCAAATAAGCAAGAATCCGGTTAGCGAGAACCTGAATTTCCGGGCGATTGTCTTGAGTCGCATTCACAAGGGCCAGTTGTGCCAGTGACAAATCGATAATCGGATTGCGACTCTGTGCCAGTTTGAGCATAGCCTGAGCCGACCTCAGAGCATAATTATCGGCCAGCTCTGGATTCCACCTCGGTCCAATATCTAACGTTCGCGCAGCACTCTGTCCTAAAGCATCAGCAAGATTGGTCGCAACCAGCCTACTTTCGGCAAAAAGCTGTCTTGGTCCCGCCGCAGCGACAGCTATCGCAGCACTATACCTTACCGCCCTGTCGTTGAAAGATAGGGCCTGCAGCAGCGGTTGTGTAGGACCAACCGTGTAGAAAAGCGACTTTTCACCGGCAGTGGTAGCCAGTGCCTCGACCGCACCAAGTGCCACATCGGCATTTCCGTCCCTGATGGCTCGTGCCAGCGCTTGATGGAGGTACTCAGGCCCAGCGGTGGTTGCGTAGACAAGGGCCTCTGCGTGCTTTTCGCCGAAATACTGAGGCATATCTAAGCCTGTAGCCTCAGCTTTGAAAAAGGCAGCCAGCCATAAACCTATGGCCCAACCGAATCCCTCATCGGCTCTGAGCGCCCACTCACAACACCGCATCGCCATAAGCTCATTGAAATAGGCCTTGTCTACTTCTTGGCGGACCGGCCAGTTGCGGTCAGGATCCCAAAACCATATATTGGCAAAATCAGTATCTTCCGCAGGGGCTAATGAATCGGAGTGGTAATAGTACCTTTCAGCAAGCTCGAAGAACAATTGAGCCGCAGGGACACTCAACGCTGCTGGATCGATTTGCTGGATACTCTCGTGGGCAATTTCACGTAGCTCAGGGGACTGACCTTTTTCAACAACATATTTCAGATAGGCTAGTGACTGTGGATAGCCAATCCTACCAAGCGCCCTTATAATCTCGGCTTTGACAGCAGTTTCTTCTGTCTGAAGCGCCGCTGCAAGCGGTCTTATTGCCGGCCGACCAATCTGCGGTAGTGCCCAAACGATATTAGGCAGTTCATCCTGGCGAGAACGGTCAGCTATCGCATCGAGCATATATGCAATGGCATATTCTCCCGCATCTTTCAGTCGCTTAATCGCTGTAAGTCGGCCGCGATCGGTGCCGCTTAGCCTTTTTATTTCCTCGACGATAATCTTGGGATCAGACCGACGTATAAATCTGCCCTGCTCGATAAGTCCCACGATTTGGCCGCTAAGAGCAGAAAGCTCATCGTCGGGTGCTATCTCATTTGCCCTCAGCAAAATCTGATAGCCTTGTGGATTGTCCTGACTTAAAGCAAGCAATTCCAGCGGGTCGGGATCGCTTTGTAAGATGGCCTGAGCGAAGCCTTTGGCCAAGTCGAATCGGCCGATCTTCATATAGTGCAAAAAGTCATTCCAGTTATCATCAAGGCTCTGTGCTAAGCCGACACTAACTGTGAAAAGTGATACGATTAAAATTGCTGAGACAATTCTTCGGTCAAACATGGAATATCTCCAAATAGTCGCTTGCCTTCTTCGCAAAATCAGGTTCTCCTGCCAGAATACTGAAAAACCGGCTTTGCTGGCCCTTACCTCCAATGCAGATTCATTTACGCAGCTTAGGGCTGCCAGACCCATAGCCGGATGCTATAAGTCCCCATAAATATTCGTCCCTACAACCGACATACTATAGACAAATCCCTTTTCTGTCAATAAAAAACCACGTTACCAAGCCAGAAGTGAAGTAAAAGAAGATAGCTTAGAAATGCCGCGATCTATTTATCAGACACCGCTGAGATGGTTTTATTTTTCCAGACCGCAGTAAGGTGGAATATATCCCGGCAGCAGAGCAAATGATGGCTGGCTATCGACCCCAAAGCCAGCTCTTGGCCAAGTTTGCAAGGTCCGGCCAAACCAACGCACGCCAACCGTCAAAATCCAGGGACACGATACTTAATTCCAGCCGATGTCTGCGTCCCAAACCTCCGAGATACTCTTCACGCTTCACGCTTCACGCTTCACGAGATACGTATTCATTATCAAGCACAACTCATCTAAAAATGTTGCCGTACCCTCTAATTGCCCATAACGCAGTGATGCTGACCGTCTTTTCTGCTTTTTTCTCTATATTTCCACAAAACGGGTATAATTTCCTCTCCCTTCTATCCCGAGTTCTTCAGGAGCTTTGTGCATAGACGCTCTCTAATAGCTGTTCTTAGTTTTTGGTGTATCAGTGCTATTGTGAAGCCCCGCCATACGCTAAGAAACTGCAAGATCCCTCCGAGAACAATGAACGCAAGGATGATCTTAAGCGGAATGTTGAGTCTCTGGATTAGAAGCAATGGTCCGAAAGCCGAAACAAGGATGACCAAGGCTAGAAGCACTTCTACGACCCGCGCGCATACTCCGCCGACCGTGTCCGAAAACCAGTACCACCGTTTGACCATGTCTGAGTGTTTCTTGGCTAACGAATCCAGTTCAAAGTTTGTTTGTTCGTTGGAGATTGTCATTAGGTCCAGTTCCTCTTGCTTTTCACTCACCAACTCTTGTTTCGCCCTCGATAGAATTTCGGATACTGTGGCGGCGCTGAAATCCTGTGTCGACCCAAGCGTTAAATTCATCAACTCCGCACGCACCACTGGAGAAAGCCTCAGCAATTCGTGGTCTTCCGGACTTATGTCACCTCTCGCCTTCAACTCATCAGTCTTTCTTACGTAAAGGGACCAGAGTTCAAGCGGAGGTTGAAGGGCTGCGTAGGCGATACTAATTAGCTCTCTCTTAGGCAAGTCTGGAGCCCCAAGCGGAGCTTTTAGCCAAGCCACATTTGCAAGGCTGAAGTCTGTTATTACGCTTGAGAGATCGCCAAAGCCCTCGCTCTCCTTGGCAAACTTGTAAGTGGCCTTGGAGAATGCCGAATTTGACGTCACGAACACCGCACGTGCATCTTCCAGGCGATTAGGTTTCTGCCCTCTTCTCAAGGCGTATATGGATCTGACCGAGTTAATATCGTTAAGCTTTGCTTTGGGATTGCGGTACTCCACCTCCTCGTCAATGTCTGATTCCAGAAGATCCTCATCAATCTGGAACTCATAATCCTGATAGTCCGGCGTCTCCTCTTCAACCATGCCGAGCTTCTCGTACCGTTTTCCGAGTTGATCCAGGAGTTCAATAAGATCACTTTTCTTACTGCCTGCCCTCCTTGCTTCGATTATGATCCGCGCGTTCCATGCCTGTGGATCCTCGATGTTTTGCAGACAGAACTTTAGCACGTTTTGCACTTCGCGGGTCGTATGCTCGAAGATGGCTATCTTCCCATCCAGATGAAGGAGAAGTTCAACGAGTTCCCTTGTGGCTTCGTATTCATCATCGCCCTGTAACCTCAGCAGTCTAAGAATGAGGGGTGTATCGAAATAGAACGTGACATTCTTGAACTTCTTCTGCAGCGACTCGAGATCGGGACAAGTTAGCGCATTAGCAAGCATCTGCCCTTTCACGACGGCTATGATGCTCTCGAAGAGTGGTGGATTCGTCTGGTGGGCTTCTTTTATGAATGAGCTTACTACGTACTGGTCTCCGTGCTTTCTATTTGGGGTTGGCGGGAGAGTTGTACTCCAGATGTATGTTTTTAAGCATTCGACGCTGAATTTTGAGAGAAATCCCAACATAACATCATTGGCTTCTTTGTCAGACCAGGTCATGGTAAAATGGTCCTGCGCGTATGCCTTTAAAGCATGCAATACCGCTTCAATATGGCGGTGCAACTCAGCCCGGCGCTGCTCGATGTTTGTTGGAGGGAAGTCCTCTGCAAGGGAAAACGTTCCATTTACTCTGGTCAAAAGGCTCCGTTTGGCTAGTCGTCTCAAGACAAGTTGTGCTGGCCGCTGCGGGATCTGGAGCCCAAAGTCTTCGAGAATCCACTGGGAGACATCAGCTTCAGTCACAGACTGTGGCTTGCGTTCTGTCAGCACGTGTTTAACAAAAGGTACAAGGTAATCAAAGTAATCCTGATTTCTCTCATCCAGATTCACCTTCAACATCGCCAAACTGGTAAGAGTAGTCGTGTCGCTCATGATTGGGATCTCGATTTACGTGTTAAAGGATTTTATCATTTTATTACGATTTTATTAGGGACATTTCCAATCCTTGCGCCGAACAGGATTGGGTGCGTTCCTAATTCATTTATCGGCTGCAATGCGAGGTCAGATAATCAGCATTTTGTTAGGGACGTTGGATTTTCGTTAGGGATTATAGGTAGGTAATTCCGGGAACAGCATACTTAATTCCAGCCGATGTCTGCATCCCAAAGCTCCGAGATACGCTTCACGCTTCACGCTTCACGCTTCACGAGATACGTATTCATTATCAAGCACAACTCATCGAAAAATGTACCCCCTATGGAGCGAGCGTACACCTCCAATTCCCTTGTTCCCTAAATTTAAGAGGTGGCTGTGGGGCTGTTGAAAAAGTAGGATTTTAGCAAGCATAAACAGCCGTCCAATCTTTCTTCATGCTCCCATGGAAAATTTTCCAAGATACCTCTAAAAACGACCATACGAAAATATTAATGACTTTGATGACAATCCAATGAAATCGGTAACGCAAAATATAAAACAAAAACGCCGCCAGGCGTTTTAAGTTCATCACCGCGGCGGTCAAATATACCTGTATCGAAACATTGACACATCCTCTGCGGACGGCCCGCCTTAGAGCCTATCCGAATAACCTGGAGCAACGGAACGTAATTATGGCACAGACAAAATGAAGAAGACCGAAATAATTCTCAGGTTTCTTCTCCCACCGTACCAATATACGCCGGAAACGATTCATCCA
>Ga0315543_1000519_pt1 | contig 47020 bp, 42 predicted proteins | sample SalMarSW160210MG_2_FD_203098 | JGI IMG/M metagenome (GOLD analysis project Ga0315543, IMG submission 203098) | Salt marsh sediment microbial communities from the Plum Island Ecosystem LTER, Massachusetts, United States - Salt Marsh Sediment SW1601-210 ...
CCATTTCATCGATAACTATTACCTCCGGCATGTGGTTCTCCACGGCTTCAATCATCACGGCGTGCTGCCTGGTAGGGGTGGTTACCTGCATCCGCCGAGCGTGTCCTATCGCCGGGTGGGGGATATCGCCGTCGCCGGCAATCTCGTTGGAGGTATCGACTATTATCACTCTTTTCTTGAAGTCGTCGGCGAGTACCCGGGCTACCTCGCGGAGCATGGTGGTCTTGCCCACGCCGGGACGCCCCAGCAGCATGATACTTTTTCCGGTCTGGATGAGGTCTTCGATAACCTTGATGGTGCCGGAGACAGCCCTGCCCACGCGGCAGGTAAGCCCCACGATATGTCCCTGACGGTTGAGTATGGCGGAGATTCGGTGCAGCGTACGTTCTATCCCGGCGCGGTTGTCATCGCCAAAAGTGCCGACCCGCGAAGCAATAAAATCGATGTCCTCCTCGCTGACTTCCGTCAGGTCGAGGACTACCTCCCTGTCCGGGAAACGGGCTTCAGCCGGTCTGCCCAGGTCGAGGACGACCTCTAGGAGTTCGTGGATATCATCCTGTTTATATAACGGTTTTTGTATTCGCTGAGGGAATATATCGAGTAGAGCGTCTAAATCGTCGGTAATTACCTTCTGCAAATTTCCTCCCGCTGTTGCCGGATACACCTGCTGACAACAGCTTATCTTGCTTTGTCCCTGAGCACTCTCCTCAGGACCTTTCCTACCTGCGTTTTCGGTATCTCCTCTATGAACTCGACCTTTCTTATTCTCTTGTAAGCCGAGACTTTCTGTTTGCAGAATTCTATAAGTTCATCTTCGCATACGGAGTGCTCGTCTTTCAATACCACATAAGCCTTCGGCAGTTCACCGGCGAGTTCGTCCGGTTCGCCTACCACGGCGCATTCCCTGACCGCAGGGTGCTCGTAAAGCACGGCTTCCACTTCAGCCGGGGCGATTGTGTAACCTTTATACTTAATTATCTCTTTCTTACGGTCGACTATGTAGAAATAACCTTCTTCGTCCATCTTCGCCAGGTCTCCTGTATAGAGCCAGCCGTCCCTTAGCGTTTCCCTGTTCTCCTCCGGCCTGTTCAGGTATCCTTTCATCACCTGCGGTCCTTTGATTATCAGCTCGCCGACTTCACCCGGCGGGAGTTCGATTTCACCGGTCTCTTCATCGACGATACGGGCATCGGTATCGGAAATGGGTATTCCTATCGTTCCCGGTTTTATCCTCTCCGGCGGCGAGGTATGGGTTTCCGGGGATGCCTCGCTCAGACCGTAGGCTAGAATCATCCTGACGCCGGTGATTTTTTCCCACTTCTCTTTGATATCAGGCGGAATCGGCATTGCTCCCGCCTTGACGTATCTCAAACTCGATAGGTCGTATTTCGTGATAGACGGGCTGTTAATAAGCATGGTGTAAAGCGAAGCGGCGCCGTGGAGCAGGGTAGCCCTTTCCTTTTCGATTGTTGCCAGCAGCTCGTCCGCGTCGTAGCGCGGCATCGTGACGACTCTCGCTCCGGTGTATATCGGTGAGTTTACGCATGTGCAGGCTCCCCAGCTATGGTAGAAGGGCAGCAGTCCGATGATTACATCGTTTTTACTCCATTCCAGCCAGGCTGCGTTCTGGATGGCATTGGCTACCAGGTTATAGTGGGTAAGCATGGCTCCCTTGGGAAACCCGGTAGTCCCGCCGGTATATTCTATTGCCGCAATGTCTTCTCTCGGGTTCAAGTCGATAGCGGGAGGGCTGGGCGGATACTCCGTCAGTATCCTCTCCAGCGAGACCGCTCCTGCCATATCTGCGGAGTCGGTTAACACAACCGCTTTTAGGCTCGTTTCGTCCCTGGTTTCTACTATCACGGGGTAATGCTCTTTATCACTGATTATAGCGACAGCACCGGAATCGTTAAGCTGGTGTTTGAGTTCGTCCTTTTTGTACATGGGGTTTGCCGGAGCGACCGCTGCGCCTGCTTTTAAAACTCCATAGTAGCCGATGGCATACTCGATTCCATTGGGGAGGAAAAGAACCACCCTGTCCCTGGCTTTCACTCCCAGCTCGCCAAGCGCGGCAGCCAGTTGACCGGTCTGCCTGTCCAGTTCTCTATAGGTTATTTTGTTATCGCGGTAGCTGAAAGCGGTGCTGTCCGGGTATTTATTCGCTGTTGCGGTCAGGAACTCGAAAAGCGGCACTTCGGGGTAGTCGATGTGCCGGGCTATGCCTTCCGGCCAGAATTTAAACCACGGTCTGTCGTCGGGGATATTCAAGCGGTGCTCCTTCTCATAATCTTGATTTACTATGCCTTTGAGCTTGCCTTGAGTTCGTCCATGGTAAACAGAGAGAGCAGTTCCAGCCCTTCCTTTTTAAGGTTGCCCCTGCTTCTCTCGTCACGCTCGATAACGCACAGGACGTACTCGACCCTGGCTCCGAGCTGTCTCAGGTCTTTCGTGCTCAACACTATCTGTCCGCCGGTGGTTACCACGTCCTCGATAACACACACGTTTTTCCCGGCTATGTCCGTGCCCTCGGCGAGTTTGCAGGTGCCGTATTCTTTCGCCTTTTTTCTGACGAAAACGACGGGTAAACCCGTCCGTGCGGACAGGACGGTGGCGATAGGAATACCTCCCATCTCAAGACCGGCGAGTACCTCCGTGCCCTCGGGGATAAGCTGTGACACTTGAATACCAATCTCCGCCAGTAACGCCGGGTCCGACTCGAACAAATATTTATCGAAATACTCGTTCGATGTTTGCCCCGAACGTAGCTTGAAACTCCCCTCTAGGTGGGAGGCTTGGTATATCTTCGCAGCCAGCTCTTTTCTGTCCATTTGCGTTTACTGTTTCCCAGATACGATATCGAGAAAATACCGGTGAAATCGGAGGTCGTCGGTTAGCTCGGGATGGAATGAGGCAACCAGCAGCTTATTCTGCCTGGCGGCTACGGCTGTGCCGTCCTCCAGCCTGGCAAGCACATCCACGTTGCTGTTCGAACGCTCGATTACCGGCGCCCGGATGAAAACGGCGGGGAATGGTTTCTCTCCGAGCACGGGAATATCAAGCTCTGTTTCGAAACTATCTACTTGTCTGCCGAAGGCGTTACGCCTGACTTTGATATCAATCAGCCCGAGCGGCTCGACATGCGAGTCCGGTATTTCTTTAGCAAGGAGTATCATGCCGGCGCAGGTACCGAGTACCGGCAGGCCATTTTCAGCAAGCTTCTTAATCTCACCCAGCAGGTTATAGTCTTTCATCAGTTTGCTGATGGTTGTACTCTCACCGCCGGGAATAATAAGCCCGTCCAGACCTGCCAGTTCCCGGGGCAGACGGACGGGCAAAGACTCCACTCCCAGTTTATTCAATATATTTATGTGCTCTACAAAGGCTCCCTGCGATGCAAGGACACCTATTTTCATGCCTGTATCCTCTGTTTATCCGGTAACTCTCTTATACTACCATCCTCTTGATGCCAGCAGTTCCTCGGTGGGAATCTGTTTAATATCCAGGCCAGCCATCGCTTCTCCCAGGTTCTTGGAGACCTCGGCGATGATTTCAGGGTCCTGGTAGTGGGTGGTGGCTTTAACGATAGCTTTCGCCATGACATCGGGATTGCTGGACTTGAATATACCCGAGCCGACAAAGATGCCGTCGGCACCGAGCTGCATCATCAGAGCAGCGTCGGCGGGAGTGGCTACACCTCCGGCGGCGAAATTCACCACCGGCAGCTTCCCCGTTTTGTGCACTTCCTCCACCAGTTCGAAAGGCGCTCCCATCTCCTTGGCGGCTTTCATAAGCTCTTCCTGGGGGGTGTTTGTTAGCTTGCGGATGCTGTCCATCACGGCACGTATATGCCTGACCGCTTCCACGATGTTGCCCGTACCGGCTTCTCCCTTGGTCCTTATCATAGCTGCTCCCTCGCCGATACGGCGCAGGGCTTCACCCAGGTCGCGGCAGCCGCAGACGAACGGCACTTTAAAGTCGTGTTTCCAGACATGGTGGCTCTCATCGGCAGGGGTGAGTACTTCGGACTCGTCGATGTAGTCGACACCAAGTGCCTGTAACGCCTGTGCTTCCACGAAGTGTCCTATACGGCATTTTGCCATTACCGGGATGGTGACCGATTTCATGATGGCTTCGATTATTGTGGGGTCTGCCATGCGGGCAACTCCGCCGGCAGCCCTGATATCGGCCGGGACTCTCTCCAGCGCCATTACCGCGCAGGCGCCGGCGTCCTCGGCAATCTTGGCGTGCTCGGGAGTGACTACGTCCATGATTACCCCGCCTTTCAGCATCTGGGCGAGCCCGGTTTTAACTTTCCACGTTCCGGTTTCTATATTTTTTTCTTTAGCCATGATTCGCACTCCTATATTCTCAATTAAATTCTACTACTGTTTGTTATGTTTATCAACCTTGATATTGATTTGGGGAGCCACGGTTTTTTATCATCTCTCAAGGTGTCATTCTGAGCGGAGCGAAGAATCTCATATATTATATTCCACCCCATTCCCCTTAATCCCCCTTCCCCTTATCAAGGGGAAGGGGGAAATGAAAGAAGGAGGGGCAAGCCTTTCTTAGACGCTCCTATTAAGTACCTTGATAAATACACGACAAGATAGTCTAAGAATGTAATAAGAATAAGTATTATCTTGATAAGACAAATAGTTGATATAAAATAATATTCTAATAATATTGACAAGAATAAGAATATATGTTATGTGTATAATAGAATAATTAAAAAAGGAGGGTATTTTAATGAAGACCATCGACGTTGATGATGAGGTTTATGCCTATTTACAAAGTAGAGCCATTCCATATACAGAAACGAAACCAAATTCAACACTACGGCGTTTATTTAACTTGAATACCAAGACATCTTTTGGAAATATTTCTGAAGGACAAATAAACCAGTATAAAGAAAAAACGGGTAAAAAACAGAAAGCTAACCTTCGTAAATTGGTTGAGGCTGGTCTTCTTAAAGAAGGTCAAGCATTGTATCTGTATGATTATCAGGGAAGAAAAATTGAGGGCTATGAGGTGATTATTTCATGTAATTCACTTTTATTTAATGGCATATCGTATTCGATGAGTAAACTAGCTAAGGAAGGCTTGAAAGAAAAAGGGTTCACAAGCGAATCTGTAAGAGGTCCTATGCATTGGTATAACTCGGATGGCATTAGTATTAAGGAGCTCTGGAGTCATTACTTAAATAGACAAGTCTTAAAAGGTAAAGATCGAGCTTAGTTAAATTATAGGTCTTGTCGCCCGTACTCCGGGACGGCGGGTGTATTTTTCGAGTATTGCCTCAGTCAGGATAAATACGTATAATACTTTTCAATGTAAAGTGGAAACAATACCTTTGCATACTCAGGGGGTGAGGTAATGGCTGAACAATTCCTGATAGCTAAAGAACTTCATAAGAGTTTCAATGAACATAAAGCCGTGAACGGAATCTCTTTCCACATCGATAAAGGAGAAATTTTTGGTCTTCTCGGTCCCAACGGCGCCGGTAAGACCACGACAATACGCATGTTGGCTACCGTTCTTGAACCGGACCAGGGAGATGTAATAGTGGGCGGGTTTTCAATCAAAAATAACGCCGAGGCTGTCCGTAACCTGCTTGGTGTTTGCCCCCAGGAGCTTGCCCTCTATGAAGATATGTCGGCAATGGAAAATATGGTCTTTTTCGCCCGGATGACGGGACTGAACAGCAACGAAGCTAAAGCTCAGGCGATGTCTCATCTGGAGTTAATGGGACTGACTGAGAGAGCCAGAGGGAAAGTGTCCAAGTTCTCCGGAGGAATGAAACGGCGCGTGAACCTGGCGGTAGCCCTGGTCGGTCACCCCGAGCTTTTGTTCCTCGACGAGCCTACGGTTGGTATCGACCCGCAGTCCAGGAACAATATTTACGAGACCATCGAGGGATTACGTGATAAGGGAATGACCATTTTGTATACCACTCACTACATGGAAGAAGCCGACCGGCTTTGCGACCGTATAGCCATAATGGACGGCGGTCAGATAATAGCTATAGACACACCCCGCCAGTTGAAAAGCCGGATTGGAGACTCCGAGCATGTAACACTGGAGGATGTATTTCTGAACCTTACCGGCAGAAGCCTTCGTGACTAGTTATACGGCTATTAAGATATTATGATTAGAGCTTTTATTATCACCCTGAGAGAAGTACAGGGCTACCTGCGGGATAAAGCGGCTATGGCTTTCGGCCTGCTTTTGCCGATAGTAACCTTCGCTTTGATGTACTTTGCCTTCGGCGGCGAGAGTCTATTCAACGGCACTGCCTATATCGTAAATGAAGATGAAGGCGGTGAATATTCCACTCTTCTGCTGGAGAAGCTGGAAGAGATTGATATCCTTGAAGTCGAATACCTTCCCCGGTCGGAAGCCGATAAAAAACTGGACGATTCGGATTTACTGATGGTCGTTTATATTCCGTCGGACTTCTCCGAAAAGCTGGCAGCCGGGGAACATGCGCAGCTCGTATTCAAGCAGCGAGGTAACGGGGGACAGGAAGGCCAGATAGTCGCCAGCCTGGTGCGGGCTGAAGCCGAGGAGATGAACCAGGAGTTTCAGGTAAAGAGCCAGGTCAGCGGTATCCTGGCCGGGAGTGGAATACCTGAAAGCCAGATAATAACCACCACACGGACCCTGCTGGCACTGGAAAGGGCAAATCCTACCGTATCGGTCAGGGAGGAGGCAGTGGGCAGCAGCCCGGACCCCGTCAGGCAATTCTTGCCGGGTGTAGTTTCTATGTTTGTTCTCTTTGCCATTACGCTTACGGCTGCATCCCTTATCGAGGAGCGCCGCCTCGGTACGCTGGAGCGTCTGATGACCACCAGACTCAGCATCGGGCAGCTCTTTTTTGGTAAGTTCCTGGCAAGTACCTCAAGGGGTCTCATCCAGACTGCAATTCTGCTGGCTCTGGGGTATATCGTTTTTCAGATATTCAGTCCCGTGTCGTTTTTATCCTGCCTGGTTATTACCCTGGTTTTTGCGGCGGCAGCCAGCGCTCTGGGAATGATAATCGCTTCTATCGCTAAAACACCGGACCAGGCTTCATGGATTGCCGTTTTTATCACCATGGCGATGGTTATGCTGGGTGGCACGTTCTTTACCCCTGCGCAGGATACGATATTTTATACTCTGGGCAGATTTTCACTCACCACCTATTCCAATAGCGCTTTCAGGACGATGATTGCTGAGGGCGGCTCACTCGGCGATGTAGGTACGGAGCTAGGAATACTGGCGGCGGTTGCCGTGGTGGGGCTGATTATCAGCCGCCTGACATTCAGAGTCATGCCGGGGGGCAGGTAACTGCTTATGATACAGTTCAAACGTGTCTGGTATATAACTGTGAAAGACCTGCGGCTCTTTGTAACCGACCGCACGGCTCTGTTTTTCTTCATACTGTTCCCGTTCCTTTTCATCCTGCTGTTTACCATGCTCAATTCAGGCGTTGAAGACCCTAGGCTGGAGTTCTACCTTACAACCAGAGAAGCGGATAACGGTCTCAGCCAGCAGATAATCGGAGCGATGGAGACTCCGGATGACTCTCAGCTTGCTCCCGGAGAGCCCGGGTTTGTCTGGATTCGGGATTACGATGAAGCCCGGCGGATGGTTGAAGATGGAGAAATAAATGGCTTCCTGTCATTCCCGGCTGATTTCACGGAAGGTCTATCGTCCGGTAAAAATGTCCAGCTTGAGATAGTGGTTGATGCCGAGGATATCAATAACAGGGCGGCACTGGGTGGAATAGCCAGTGCTATTTCTTCTAGGATTGGCTCGGAAATGGCGGCAATCGGCAGCGTTATCCGATTATCGCAGCAGTATGGAGACTCCGCTGCTGATATCGATGTCGAGCAGCTCGTGGAGCAGATACTCTCCGGTCAGGGTGATATCGTACCGGCGGAAGCATCCATAGGGTTCACCACGGAGAAAGTGGGGGAAGTCGAGCCGGAAAACGCATCCAACTGGGCGGTACCCGGTTATCTGGTGATGTTTGTCTTTTTCGCCGCGGCCATGTCGGCGGTAGCGATAGTACGCGAGCGCCAGAACAATACCCTTGAAAGGCTGATGGCAAGTTCCGTCAACCGGAACACAATTCTGGCGGGGATATTTTGCGGCACGGCAGCCAAGGGGATAACCCAGATTATTATCTTCTGGGTTGTGGGTACCCTTGCTTTTAAGACTGAACTCGGGTCAGCCCCGCTGGCTGTAATCATCCTTTCTTTCCTGATGGTTATTGTATCTGCGGCCTTCGGCGTTATGCTGGCTACCCTTGTCCGGACGCAGCGCGCCGCCGACTCCTTAAGCGTGCTGGCTTCCCTGGTGATGGCGCCTCTCGGCGGTTGCTGGTGGCCCCTTTTCATCTTGCCCAGGTGGATGCAGAACCTGGCAAAAATAACCCCTCACGGATGGGCGACGACCGGTTTTAACAAGCTGATGGTCTTCGGTGCGGATTTCGGTGATGTGGTTCCCGAGATGCTGGCTTTGCTGGTCTTCGCGGCTATATTCGGCGTCATCGCCGCCTGGCGTTTCCGTACCAGTTCAGAATAATGTCGTAACAAGCCAGTCTTGTTGAGAGTTTCGTCAATACCTTCTTTTATTTCATATTATCGGTCTTTTTGCCGGAACACCCGGTCGGCGGGGGTATTTTCCGGGGGTTGCGGATATCTTGTCGATAACTACCAGATAGCGTTCGTCGGAGAGTTCGTCAAGTTCAACCCTCTTCACTTCCCTTAGTTTTCCTCCGAGAATATTGATAGCCGTCCCGGCCTGCTTGATTTCCTCTTCAATGTCTCCCTTTTTCTGGGTAATAACGGTACCTCCGGCGGTGCAGAAGGGGAGGGTGAGTTCCGCGAGTGTTGCCAGCCTGGCAACGGCCCGGGAAAGCGCCACATCGAATTTTTCCCGAAAGTCATCTATATGGGCGATTTCCTCAGCGCGCCCGGTCACAATCTCGATATTTTTCAGTCCCAGCTTTTCTTTGATATTGTGTAGAAAGGATACTTTTTTCAGTGTGGCTTCGATTAAAACGAGCTTTATATCGGGAAAAAGAATGTTAAGCGGTACGCCGGGCATACCTGCCCCGGTGCCTATATCTATTATACACAGTTCCTCGCCGGCTGCGAGTCCGGGAAGTATCTGTATTACTGTCAGTGAGTCCAGGAAATGTTTTACCTGCACCTCTTCATAGTCGGTGATTGCGGTCAGGTTAACTGTCCGGTTCCATGCCGAGAGTTCCCGGTAGTATATATCGAACTGCTCCGCTTTATCCGGGTCGATAGACAGCCCCAGTTTTTCAGCCCCTGATTCAAGCTTGTCCATAATTTTCCTCTGGTGTCTACAATTATAACCTATTGTCCTCAGGACAGGCGATTTGGCTCTGTTTGCATCTGGTTGTTTATTATTACCTATCCCCTGTGTCCCTTCAGGGTGAATCTTCAGGATGAACCCCTTTCCTGCCAGCACCACCGATATTAGCTGAGAGGACTTCCTGGCAGGAAAGGGGAGTAAAAGAGAGAGGGGGCGGAGCCCCCTCTCATAAATTCTCTCCCCCTCTCACGCATTCGAATATTTCATTGCACAACAAGGTACTGCGTGAGAGGGGGACAAAGGGGGTGAGTATATATATCAACCAAGACCGAATACAACCATTGATAAGTAAGAAAATGCCAGTATTGTAACCATTCGGCCAGCCAGCCTGCTACTTTTGGCTACAGTATCGTATTTGTGGTTTTGTGATAGAATAATTCAATATCGGGGTTCCGTTTATGACACATGTAAGGTTTTTAAAGATTGCGTTGCCTGTAATAGCAGTACCGGCGCTGGTTATATTGTTCCTGCCGGAAAGGGCGATGAAGGTTTATGTTGACGTGGTAGGGCCGCTTGCATTGGTTGGTTGTTCTTTTCTGGCTATATGGGTATCTTTCAACTATCGCAAACAGCTAAAAGCAGCTTTCGTCTTCCTTTCCGTGTTTCTGCTGATTTACGCACTGGCTATTGTACTGTTTCTGGCTTTTTATCCCGTTTTGCTGCCCCAGCTTGAAGCACGTCTTGAGGACCCAACGATATTCTCTATTGTCCAGAGCTTCCAGTTTGTTAATTACGCCATGCTCCTGTTCTTCTGTATTAACCTTCTTAAAGTGATAGATGTGACAAAACTGAACAGAAACGGGTGGATTACGCTGGGTCTGACTATTATAATTACTCTCCTTGTGGCGATATACCCGGAACTGGACCAGTATAAAAACTTTACCGGTCTTGAGCGGTCGGAAATTTTCATATTAACGATGCGATTGCTGGATGCCGCTCTGATAATAGTCCTGGTACCGGTTATATGGATGTACGTACAGCACCTGAAATCGCGGCAGAGGCAGAGTCTGACCTTCACGGTTATCATATTCGGTATCGTGTGGGCAACCTTGTTCGATTACCTTTTCCAGCTGGTTACAACACTGTTCCCGCGGCTGCTGCCTGAAGGGTCTCTACTATACACTACTATTCCCGAAGTGCTGTTTATATACGGGTATTTGATAATCGCCGTAGGACTTTATACTCATCGCAAGCAGAGCGAATGGGGATTCAACACTATTGACAGGATAATGTCGGGTGAACTGGCGTGGGCGGGGTAATTGATGATAGATAATATTATCGACCAGGCTTGGGCTTCGATGCTGGCAAGCGTGTTAAAAAAACGGGGTGTATCTCGGGTCGAGATAGGCGACGAGATTGACCTTTATATACCTCAGTCAAGACTGTTATCTCTGGTGGAGTCTGACCCCGCTATTCCCGGCCTTTTATATTCATCCGCTCAGGAATCGGCCAGAAGGAATGCCGGTATTATCGTAAATAAACTAGGGATGCCGCCGGACTACTTCTGGAAATTCGAATACTGGCCGAAGGCAAGAGCTTTTACCACCCTGGAAAAGATAGTTAACAGGGTATTTGCTTCTATAATGAGTCATGCGAAAGAGGGAAACCTGAAAGTTACCGAGCTTAATATCGAGCCTCTTAGAATAAATGTTACCTTCGATGAATGCGTGGAGTGTGCCGGGATAACCGATTCTGAATATGCGCTATGCTATTATCACGCCGGTACGCTTTCCGGTATCCTCTCAGGCCTGATAGACCGTGACCTGGATGGTTTCGAGACAAGTTGCCATGCCTGTGGAGGAGCGTCCTGCGATTTTAATATCGGCGATAAAACAGATAAGTTTATACAAGCCGGGTATGAGACCTATATAAATCCCCCTGCAGTAGGTGCCGATCTGGCATCACGTCTTGAAAAAAGCCTGAATAATATTCCGGTACGTGCTATCGGAAATATGGTGGACATTAACTATCTACAGCTTGCAATGGCGAACACATTGCTTTCCGACCCTGAGAATGCTGCTATAAACAGTTTTGAGGCAGGTTCTCAGCTTGGTCGTAGACTGGCTCCTGTATTGGCCGATTTCTACGGGCGGGAAGGATTGCAGAGTGTAGGTGACTACTACTTTCAACTCGGTGTGTTCGGTGTTGAAATGAAAGGAGATAAGTCCCGGCTGAAGCTTGTTATCAAAGAATGCGCCGTGTCTACCGGGGCTGTAAAGGCTCTGGAAATGACATCCTTTTTAACCGGAGAATTACAGAGCCTGACTTCCGAATTAACCGGGACGGAAATGGTACTGGAAGAAAGTCGGTTCGATGGTGACAACCTGCTCCTTGCTTATGTACCGGCTGGCTAAGGTGAGGTGGTTCTTGGAAGAAAAAGCAAAAATATTAATCCTGTGCAGCGCCTCGAATCAACCCCCGGTGGAAACCGCGATACATTCCGCAGGGTATCAGGTTATAACGGCAGTCAGCGAGGAGGAAGCTTTACATAAAGTTAAAGAAGATGTACCGAATGTAATCTTGATGGATGTTATGATAACCGGTCTGGATGGGATAACACTAACCAGACGTTTAAAAGAAGACGATGTTACCGCTGCCGTGCCAGTGGTGATGATAACCTCCGGCACCGATGTTGAGAACAGGTTAAAAGCGCTGGATGCGGGAGTCGATGATTTCCTGACCAGTCCGGTTGAAGAAATAGAAATACGGGCAAGATTGAATTCTCTGCTGAAGGTTAATGCCTATAACAGGCAGTTGCTCGGTTACGGGAAGGATATAGAGAATGAAGTTGCCAGAAGGACTAATGAACTCACCAGGGCTTTCGAAAGGATAAAGATAGCTTCTCTCGATACGGTTTATCGGCTTTCACGGGCGGCTGAGTACAAGGACGAGGATACGGGTGCACATGTCGAACGTATGAGTCATTATTCCAGCGCTATAGCCCGTGCTATGGGACATGATGAAGAGTTCGTTGAGAATATTCTCTGGGCAGCCCCTATGCATGATATAGGCAAGATAGGTATCCCCGATAACGTTTTGCAAAAACCGGGCAAACTGGATGCAGAAGAATGGGATATTATGAAGCAGCATACCATCATCGGCGGAGAGATTCTGAAAGATGCCGATACTGACTTCATCAGGTTGGCTCAGGAAATCGCTTTGAGCCATCACGAGAAATGGAATGGCAGCGGCTATCCGTATGGATTGAAGGGCAACGATATCCCTCTGACGGGACGTATAGTAGCTCTGGCGGATGTCTTTGACGCCCTCACATCCGAAAGACCTTATAAGCAACCTTTTTCATTGGAAAAAGCGCTGGCTATTATCAAAGAAGATAGCGGAAGTCATTTCGACCCGGATGTCTCTGAAGCTTTCTTTTCCATCGAAAATGAAATCGCAAAGGAGCTTAACTTCTGGAAATTCATGTCTGCGGAGCCGGACTCTCCGGATTCGGAAATAGACCTCTCGAACCTTTTCGACGACTAGTTTACGGCGGATAGCTTCTTTTGTAAGGCGGTGTCACCTATATAAATTCGTTTTCGTTCTTGTTTGAATGATACTATCCGATAGTCCGTTAATAGCGGAAAGGAGTGTGGGCAGGCTGATTTACTTGACAAATAAATGGTCAGAGGCTAACATTCTCACAAGAGAAGACACCTCAATCGCAAATACCATTTCGCATGGTGGATGGAGGTAAAAGTTCAGTATGACTGATACCCCTGCCAAGGTACAGCGTCTGGCATTGAAACGTGATGCCATATCGGTTGAAACACTACAGTTGATTCCGGAGACTATAGCCAGAACCTACAATATTATCCCTCTTGAAGCAAACGGCAATACTATAACGATAGCGATGGCGAATACGACTGACATATTTGCTCTGGAGGCTGTGGAAAGCCGTACTCAGATGCGTGTCGAGTCGGTGGCGGCCAGACCTGAAGATATCCTGGCGGCTATCGATTTCCATTATCAGTCATCATACGGAGAGATAGAAAAGCACCTCTCCGGCCTCTCGATAGCAGGCACCGAGACGACTATTGAAGCAATTGCCACCGATGCTGCCGAGGATGCACCCATTTCCAAAGCCCTTACACTCATTATCGATGAAGCGATTAAAGCCCGGGCTTCCGATATCCATATTCAACCCGAGGAAGATAGTCTGAGAATACGCTACCGTATCGACGGTACTCTCCATGAAAAGCATACTCTCCCTCTACAAACTGCCGTTCCTCTTATCTCTCGAATCAAGATATTGGCCAAAATGAACATTGCCGACCACCATCGCCCTCAGGACGGACAGCTTTCAGTAAAACCGAAAGACCGCCCGCCGATAGATATCCGTGTCGGCACCATACCCATTATTAATGGCGAGATGGCGGCACTCCGGCTTCTGGATAAGTCCAAAGCGGTAATGGATCTCCCTCAACTGGGTTTTCTCCCCAAGATCCTGGACAGGTATGAGGAAATGCTTAGAGTTCCTTACGGCATGATTCTTGTTACCGGGCCTACCGGTGCCGGAAAGACTACCACGCTTTATGCTTCTCTCAACGGTCTCGACCGTTCGGGAAGGAATATTCTTACCATAGAAGACCCGGTTGAATATCGTTTCAAGAGTATCAACCAGATTCAAGTGAACCCCCGGGCAGGACTTACTTTTGCCAGCGGACTCAGGTCGATACTGCGTCTTGACCCGGACGTGATACTGGTCGGTGAGATACGTGACGCCGAAACGGCAAATATCGCTGTGCAGTCGGCGCTTACCGGTCATCTGGTGTTATCCTCTATCCATGCTAACGATGCCGTAGGTGTTATATCCCGTCTTCTCGACCTGGAGGTTGAGCCGTTCCTGATAGCTTCCGCCCTGATAGGCGTGGTTGCGCAGAGAATGGGACGGAAGGTATGCCCGAATTGTGCCGAAATGGTTGAAGTCCCTGTAATCGAGCAGGTGGCTTACAGCAAGGAGACCGGTGAGGAGCGAACCAAATTCCTTAGCGGACAGGGCTGTAAATCATGTGCCGAGACCGGTTACCAGGGGCGAATCGGCTTTTTTGAAATTATGAGGGTCAGTGATAATATCCGTTCTATGTTGCTTGAAGGAGCGAATGCCAGCCAGATACGCGATAAAGCAATTGAAGAAGGGATGCTGCCCTTAATAAAAGACGGCATGCTCAAAGTACAGGATAATATAACCACTCCCAATGAGGTATTGCGTAATGCTTACTCTGCAGATTAATAGACCACCGGCTGGTGTGTTCTGAGGAGTATAAGTAAGAACGGGGACTGAATGGATTATCAGTACGTTGCTTATAATGTAAAAGGTGAGGTAGTTAAAGGAAAGCTGTCCGCTATGAATGACCAGGCAGCTAATGAACTGCTGGATTATGCCGGTTATAAGGCAATCAGCCTTAAACCGTATACCCCGTTTTTCAGCTCGGATACATTAGTATCACAGTTATACCAGATAAAACCCGCTGAAATAATACTTCTTTATCGGCAGATGGCAATGCTTCTGGAATCCGGTACCGATATTGCGGCTTCTCTGGACCTGCTTCAACAGCAGGTCACCAACCGGGCATTGAAGAAAGTCCTGTCCGAGATAGTCACCGAGGTACGGGGTGGCAGTCAGCTTTCGGTAGGTCTTGAAAAGCACCCAAAAGTGTTCCCTTCGCTCTACAGTCGCCTGATAAGTGTCGGCGAGCAGAGCGGCGACCTCGAGATGGTATTGAGGCAGGTAGCCGACTACATGGAAAAAGAAATCGCCACCACCAAACAGGTGAAAGGCGCTCTTATGATGCCTGCTATTACCGCTGTAATAGCTATAGGAGTGATAACCCTTTTAATAATGTTTATACTGCCTTCTTTTACGGGTCTATACACGTCGCTTGGTGTTGAATTACCCGCTATAGCCAAGGTACTGATTACTATGGGTGAAAAGGGTAAAGAGCACGGTCTTATTATTACTCTGGGTATAGTAGCTTTCGCTGCTATTATTTACTTCTATGTTAAAACGCCGGCCGGTAGGTATAACTGGGATAAAATGCTGCTTAAACTGCCGCTTATCGGGCGGGTAAGGCTTCTCAGTGAAATAGCTCGTTTTTGCCGGAGTATATCGCTTTTGTACCATTCGGGTCTGCCTCTAACTGAAATCATGTCCCTTGCAGTGAAAGGCAGCAGCAATAAAGTGATGGCGGAGGCGCTTAGTCAGGTCCATGCCGATATGATAAAAGGAGAAGGTTTATCCGGACCCATGACTAAAAACAAACTGTTTCTGCCGATGATGGTACAGATGGTTAAGGTTGGCGAAGAAACCGGTAGTCTCGATACCACGCTGCTTGCAGTAGCAAACAGCTATGAGACGGAGGCTGATGACAGGATAAAAACGATGATCGGTCTCATACAGCCGACGATGACACTGGTTATCGGTGGGATAGTAGGTCTTATCGCAATGACTCTTATGTCGGCTATGACTGCTATGTACGGACAGGGATTCTAACAATACTCTCTTATCACTGGAGTGAATATTGAACATAAGTAAAAATACTTTCCTTTTTATCGGCATAGGGGTATACGTAATAATTGTAGCGAGCCTGGGCATGATTGCCTTTCAGCGGTATGGTGAGAAAGACAGGGTAGACAGTGAGCTTGTCACAGCCCAGCAGAACCTCGCACGGGCGAATCCTGAAAAGCTAACTGCTCAACGAGCGGAGCTTGAGGAAAAATTCGACCAGATTACTCTGCAATACGATGCCGTTAAGGCTTTGATGTCTCAGGAAATAGGGAATGTCGGGGCAAGCAGTATAGTCTTTGATATCGCCGAGTCCAGTAATGTGGAAGTTATCGGTTTATCTTCTCCCAGTGCGTGGATTGATGTTCTTGAGGACATCAATTGTACCGTAGTATCGATTGATATAATAGTGGAAGGAGATGTCCGTGACCTGGTTGATTTCATCACTTCCTTAAATAGCTACCTGCCTACCGGTTTTATCAAATCGATAAGGATGAATGTACCGGAAGCGGATAGCGAGACAGAGCCTTCAGCCGATATTCTGTTGCTGATTTATACATATCAGGGTGACTGATTATGGCTAAACAGATAGTTACAATATATATTTCTGATACAGCCGTCCGGACAATGATGGCTGATGGTACGCAGATAAAAGAGTGGGCCGAGTTACAGTTAGAGCCGGGCTTGATTGAAAACAACGTAATACTCGAAGAGGAAGCCGTAGCTGAAAAAATCAAGCAGTTGCTTGATGTTCAGTCGATAAAGGCAAGGAAAGTAATCGCTGGTATAAGTGGTATCCGTTGCCTGACCAGGCCTATCCTTTTACCCAGACTGCCCGGAGAAATACTCGATGAAGCGGTAAGACGTGAAGCTGAGAGATTGCTGCCGGTACCTCTGGATGAGCTTTATCTGTCCTGGCAGACAATACCGGCTCCGGAGGAGAATACCCAGGTCTTTCTGACAGCCATACCCCGCAGGACCCTCGATCCTATTATTAAGGTATTGCACCAGGTGGGACTAAAACCAAGCTTCATGGATTTGAAACCCCTCCTTCTCGCCAGAGTAGCCCGGGAAAAGACAGCGGTAATCGTGGATGTCCAGGAGGTTGACTTCGACATCGTGGTCATGGTGAACGGCGTGCCCCAGCCTATACGTACCATACCTTTCCCCGGGCCGGATTTATCCTGGCAGGATAAATTGCCGCTTATCAGGGATGAGCTGGAGAGGACCGTCACCTTCTATAACACAAACAATCCGGATACGGCGGTTGAAGCCGATGTACCGGTTTTTGCCTCCGGACATCTGGGTGATGAATCGGAATTTTGCAGGATGCTATCGGAGGAGGTCGGACGGACTGTACTGTTGCTGCCATCACCTCTTGAAAATCCCGTGGGCTTCGACCCGTTGGCTTACATGGCTAACATCGGTTTGATTCTCCAGGAGACGGGTTCCGGTCAACTTAGAGGGTCGTCAGTGGTAAATCTGAATGCGCTGCCTAAGATATACAGACCCCAGCCGATTTCTTCCGGCAATATACTGAAAATGCTGGGCATTGCGGCGGCGGTGATTATATTGGTCGGTCTGGTTGTGTCTGTTCAGACCACGTCTGCCAGCATTACTTCAAAGCAAGCCAGTCTGGCAAATACTAACGAGCTTCTTCAGCAAAGCCAGTCAACGGCAGTGGAATTGAGAGGTGTCGTCGAAGACCTGGAAACACAGGTTACGGACATGGAAACCGCTCAACAGAATTTTACGGTTGCACTCGGTGACCTTGAGCAGTTGAGTACCGGTGTTAACCGGGATATTGAAGCAACCATGGCAAACCTGCCAAGCAGTGTTACGCTGACCAGTGTTACCCATGATAACGGCATATTGACGATAAGCGGAATTGCACCGGGCGAGAAAACGGTTCTGACCTACATTTTAAATCTTGATTCCACCGGCAGGTTCAGTGATATCACGGTAACGGACATGGCGGGGCAGGAAGACGGCACTATGGCGTTTACATTAGCGGGCAGCCTCCTGGTGGAGACCGATTGGGTGAGTAGCGTGGAGGTTGTACTGGGTAACCTTCCGAGTGCCATTACTTTGACCACCGCCACTTCAGCCGGGGGCGCTTTAACCCTGGACGGCAACTCGCCGGATGAAGACAGGCTTATGGTTTATCTTGAAAAGCTGGAGGCGAGCGGGAAATTCGATGAGATTACCATAGTGGGCATTTCCAGGACTGAAGACGGAGGATTGAAATTTACCATAGTCCTTACAATAGGAGAGTGAGATATGGATATGATATCTATGGTCAAGCTGGCGGCAGAGAAGGGAGCTTCTGATATCCATATTGTTGCTCATAGTCCTATGTTAGTCAGAATAAACGGCTCGATGCAGTCTGTGCCTGAAACGGAGGTAATGACACCCGATGGTATAGATGAAATTCTCAGGCAGGTAACCACCGAAGAACAAAGGGCGGAATTCGAGCGTGACCTTGAACTGGACTTCGGTTACGGAGTTCCCGGCGTAGGGAGGATAAGGTGTAATGCCGCCAAACAGCGTGGTACTACGAGCCTTGTTGTCCGTCTTCTGCCTTCATCTATCCCTGATATCGACCAACTGGGGTTACCGGAAGTTTGTAAAGAGCTTATTCTCAGACCCCGTGGCATGGTGATAATCAGCGGGCCCACGGGTAGCGGTAAATCGACCACGTTAAGTGCGATGATTAATCACCTGAATAATACGGAAAGCCGCCGCGTGGTCACCGTAGAGGACCCGATAGAGTTTGTCTATGAAAATAATCTGTGCACGATAACCCAGAGAGAACTCGGCGGTGATACGAAGTCTTTCGCAGAAGCACTCCGGCACGTGCTCCGGCAGGACCCGGATGTTATCCTCGTCGGAGAGATGAGAGACCAGGAAACGGCTTCGGCGGCGCTTACCATAGCCGAGACCGGACATCTGATACTGACCACCGGACATGCTCCGAGTGCCTCTCAGTCCGTTGAACGAGTAATAGACCTTTTCCCGCCTTACGAACGTCCTACAGTGCAGTCCCGGCTGGCATCTCTTCTCAGCGGTATCCTGTGCCAGGCGCTTATACCCACGGCTAACGCAGGAGGAAGGGTACCCGCTATAGAGGTTATGCTGGCAAGCCCGGCGGTGAGAAGCAATATCCGCGATGGTAAAATTCATCAACTGCCGAACGTCATACTGACCAATGCCCGCCAGGGTATGATATTGTTTGACCATGCACTTGCTAACCTTTATCGTAAAGGTAAAATTGCCCGCGAAAGCGTAATGGCTTTTTGCAATGACCAGGAAGAAGTGATGAAACTCATAGGCGGCGGGTCTATACTGCAGTAGTATTCCGGGGGTAAACAATGGTATATTCTTTTCAGGTATACACCCCCGGAAAGCAGACTTGTCCTGAAGAGAGGTTTCAGTGGGTAATCAGTTAATATCGGACATTGCCGCAGGCGTTTATAGTCTTTTTGGTCTTCAGGAGCAGGGTAAATCTCTGGTATCACATGTTGCTAGAGCTTTCAACTGTAAACGGATTTGCCTGCTTTTCCTTGATGGTAATGGTGAAGACCTTTCTGTGCTTTGCTGCCGACCTGCTGTAAAAAGCAACCCCCTGTACAGTCTCGGACCGGGTATGAATAAAGCGTTCATACAACGTCTGATTCAGGAGAAAAAGCCGCTGACCGGTGAGAATCTGGCAGAAAAAAAAGCCCTGAAACGCTTATGGCAGGAAGGGGTGAAAGAAGTAACGCTGGACAAGGTGGGACTATTTGTGCCGTTGTTGAGTCGTGACCTGCTGGTAGGTGTAATGGTTCTGGAACAAAAGGACTCCAACGGATTTTCATATGAAGATATAAGCCTGATAAGTGATATTGCCGATAACGTGGCATCGGGTATGGAGAAAGAGTACCTCAGAGAGCAGCTCAGCGTAAGTGAGGAAGAACTCTCCGTGCTCAACCGCTGCATCGCGGTGATAACATCGAACCTGGATATCCAGGAAGTATACAGTGGCTTTATAACAGAGTTGAAAACACTCGTTGATATCGACTGGGCGGCGTTAACGATAGTTGATAGCGAAGGTCTGAATATAATTGGTACTTATTCCGAGATAGGCTCGATCTGGGAGGCAGGAGAACGGCTGCCGGTTGAAGGGAGTGCTACTCAACGGGTAGTGGCATCCAAAATACCGCTGGTTGAGCCTGACCTGAAAAAAGAAAGTCTGTTTATCACGGACGCGGAGCGTCTGGAGAAGGGAATTCGCTCTCTCGCCTGCATTCCGTTACTGATGAAGGAGAATGAAGCTATCGGCAGTCTGATTGTGGCTGCCCGGCGGCCGGACTCGTATGGCGAGAAGCAGGTGAATTTCCTCCAGCGGGTGGCTTTGCAGATTGTCATGCCCGTAGTAAATGCTCAGCTTTACTATAAAATCTTAAAGCAGGCTCGTTTCGATGAACTTACCGGGCTTCTCAACCGGCGTTCAATGGACGGGCTCATCGTTAATGAGATTAACCGTCATACCCGTTATGGCGGTGTTTTCTCCCTGATAATTTTTGACCTTGATTCATTGAAAAGTATCAATGACCGGTTTGGTCACCTTGCCGGCGATGAACTACTTGCCATGACCGGGAGTATATTAAGAGAATCGATAAGAAAGTCTGACCAGGCTTTCCGGTACGGTGGCGATGAGTTTGCCATACTCCTTCCCAATACGCCAATAAATGCCGCTATCCGGGTATCGGAACGGGTCCGCAAGCACCTTGAATCCAGGCTGAAAAATGGTGATGTAAATATTACCGCAAGTTTCGGCCTGGCGAGCTGGCCGGATAACGGAACTGAAGCCAGCGAGGTGATGGCTGCTGCTGACGAAGCGCTTTACCAGGCAAAGAGGGAAGGCGGCAACCGGAGCTACTATGATACCAGCCTTCACTGAGAATAGCGGCGAATAATATCCGCTTGAAAAAGGGACATTGATATAATAAAATGAGTTACGGATGGATACTACACTGAATCCGTTTTTGGAGAAGGTCTAGTTGTTTAAAACGCTCAGACTTTCCACTCTCCTCAAAATCGTCCTCGTTCTTTCACTTCTTTATATTTTCTTACTCGGCATAAAATTCACCGGCACTTCTTTCAAGCTCTTCGGCCAGGATTTTGCAGAAAACCTCATCAGTATGTACTCGAATCCCTTCTGCGGTCTATTTACCGGAATTCTGGTAACAAGTATAATCCAGAGCTCATCCACCACTACATCGCTGATAGTAGGTCTGGCAGGTAGTGGCGTTCTTCCCATAGAGGCGGCTATACCCATGGTTATGGGCGCTAACATGGGTACAACCATTACTAATGTGCTTGTCTCACTAACTTTTATCACCAGAAAGGAAGACTTCAGGCGGGCTTTTACAGCCGCCACCATGCACGATTTCTTTAATATCTTCACGATTCTGGTGTTTTTCCCGCTTGAGATGACTTTTCATATCATTGAAAAATCGGCTCTTTTCCTAACCGATGTTTTCCAGGGCGTGGGCGGTGTCACGTTTACCAGCCCTCTTAAACTGGTTATCGACCCGGTTGCCAGGGGTTTCCAGCACTTTCTGGCGGATACCTTCGGCGTTTCGGATGTGGTGGTAGGTATCGTTATGCTTGTCATGGCGATTGCGTTGGTCATTTTCTCTCTTATTTATCTGGTCAAGACGATGCGGTCGCTGGTAATAAACACCACAGAGAGAGTCATCGATAAATACATATTCAGAAATATATTTACGGCATTTATGCTGGGGATGCTTTTAACTGCGGTAGTCCAGAGCAGTTCCGTAACCACCTCGATGATTGTCCCGCTGGTTGCGGCGGGTTTTCTGGCGCTGGACCGTGCTTACCCATTTACTCTGGGGGCTAATATCGGCACCACCATTACCGCCATCTTGGCCTCCCTGGCTACGATAAGCTCGGATAATGGAGCCTCTGTGACAACGATAGGGCTTACCGTTGCGCTTTCTCACCTTGTGTTTAACATTTATGGTACAATCATATTTTTACCGTTACGTAAAATACCTATATACTGCGCAACCCGGTTAGGGAATGTTGCTGCTGAATCTAAAAAATGGGCGTTTATATTCGTTATAGGTGTCTTTTTCATTCTACCGCTTTTGATAGTATTCTTAACGCGGTAGGAGCCTGAGACATAATCCGGGAGGGAGGTAGATTATGACAAACGAGTTGATGGATATGTTGCGGGGTTCACCCCTGATAAAAAAAGCGATTGAACTGTTTATCGATATGATAAGCGGAGATGAACATCTCTATAACGAGGCGTGGCGGGTGATAAGCACTGAGGAAAATATAGAGCGTATACCGCAGTCTTTCTATGATAAAGATATAGAAGTCAATAACCAGGAGAAAGAGATACGCAGGCTCCTGTTTGAACACCTCACTATAAGACCGAGTCATGATATATCCGGCTGTCTGGTACTTATGAGTCTGGTTAAAGATGCGGAGAGGATAGGCGACTATTCGAAGAATATCTTCGAGGCGGGTGTATTGTATAGAGGTACGATAAAAGACATAAAATTCTTTACCAGGCTTTTACCCACTCAAAAGAATATAGCCGATAGCTTCCCTGTGTTAAGAGAGGCATTTAAAAATTCGGACGTAAAACTGGCAAACGATATTCTGAAAAATTACACTCCGATAAAGCGTGAATGTGACCGCATACTGAACGAATTGTTTGAGGCGGAAGTTTCAACGAACGAAGCGGTGGTGACGGCGATGCTGTCCCGCTATTTCAAGCGTATCAATTCCCATATCAGCAACATCGCTTCCGGTCTCGTTTACCCCTTGAACGAGATAGACTTCGTAAGCGGGGATATCCTGGAGTAAAAGCCGATTTATTTCAGGAGATTATAGATTCATGTGGCGCTGGCAAACGCCGTTTCTTTGTGGTGGAGAGATAGTTGGGAGTAATATTTGAGCTATATATTAAATCTAGCAAAGTACTTATCAATTTCGTCTCTTAGTTCGATGCCAACGCGCTCAAAGCAGCCCAATAAGTCTTGGTATGCGCCTGTACCACCTATGAAGTCCCAGAATTCGTCACCGACCATTAGTTCTTGTTCCAAATCTAACATACCACGTATAGTCCATCTATTATAAGGTTTTGGTTCGTAAGGATTATAGGGTATCGCAATTGCTGTATAGACTTTGGCGTTAGGATTTGATGCCAGGATAGATGCAACCCATTCCAGTAAAGTTCTTTTGAACTCCTTAAAACCACCTGCATTTGGCTTTGCAGTTTTAATGTCAAATAGATAGGATTCATTTGAATAATTTTCAAGAAGTAGATCTACTTGTGTAGATTTTACCTTTCGCATCTGACCAGTTTGGCAAACTTGTCTGATGGCTTCAATTTCTTCAAGCTTATTTAGTGACGATACTGCAGTTTCTAAATTATTCATAATTTTCTGAATTTCAAATAGTGCGCCTTCAGAAATAATTGGTCCAGATTTTGTATGAGCTTTTGCATACTTGAACTTATTCTTTGCTAAAGCAACAGCAACAGGTTCAAAGATAGTAGTACCAAAATTCGTGATAAGTGAATGTATAAAGGAATATAATGCTAATCGGTCCTTACCGAGCAATCTTGTATGAAAAGGCATTGATGCAGGCTCTGGGTTGTAGTTTTGAAACTTATCTCTCAAACTACTTTTTAAAACCATTTCAATGCTAGAAATTTGTTCTTTCGAAAGATCCATTCCTAATTCACTTTCATATGGAATATAGTCTCTGAATATGCGCCTTTATCTCTTTCTGTTCTATTGAGTACGGGTCGATTGAATCGTTGTATAATCTTCATTTGTGATTTCTCCGCGATAATTGGATATAGGTTAAATTTATCGTTCGCAACAAGGAAAATATCAGAATCATCGGACAAGAATTTCTTGCAATTATTTAACACCTCTGAAATTGATTTAATGTATAGCTTTCTAGCCTCAACACCTTGTCCAAGAGATAATTTCCCTATTTCTAGCTGGTCATTTCTTTTAAAGTTAAAGAGTTCGTAAGCATATGCATGCTGGTCATGATAATCTATAAGACCTACATATGGTGGACTTGAAAATATCCCTTGAATTTTTTGTTGTTCAATAAGTCTGGCCAGTTCCGGAGAATGTATTTTAAGCTCATTTACTATATCTATTGTTCTTGAATCACCTGTCAAACAAAACTGCTTAGTCTGTGTCCGTAATTTGTCGAATTGTGATAATCTTCCGATGGTATCATCACTATATCTAGTCCACCAATTTAGAATAGTAAAGATAGGCTTGCATATTTTACCATGTTTGTGGCAGTAGTAAGTGGAATATATTGGATTTTTTAATGTAGCCAGGTCAAAATGTGTTGTAGCCCGGCAAGAACGAATAGTTCGGCTAAGCATAATTACTAAAGCATTTCTTATATCTTTAACCTGAATTTTCTCAATGAGAGAACGTGCCAAGTCTATTTCCTGCCTTACGGGTTTCATATACCATTTATCAAGGAAGCTGTCAGTATCCTTTTGTTGTTTGAGTTCGATATTATATATACGAAGTAATGCTTTGTAAATCTGTTCGAACTCTTTCGCTTTTGCTTGCCCATACTCCTTCTCTTCAATCTCGCCTGTTCTAACTTGAATTTTATATTCAGGAGAGGGAAAATACTTTTTATTGAAGTCTGCCAAAGATTCTAGTAGCTCGTACTCAAATTCTAACACTCTAGAATTTGAATTAAACTCTTTAAGTGCTAAAGTTATCTTGCGTATTTCATTATATAATTCGAATAGGTTGTATTCTGCTATCTTGGCATTACTTATCAATGAATTAAAGGGAGAGATGTCAATACCTATTGAATGCATACCAAGTTCATTGGTCTGTACAAGGGTAGTACCGCTTCCGCAAAATGGGTCGAGAATAATATCATTAGGCTTGAAGAAGACTTCTTTCTTGAATTGATTAGTATGGCTGTCTAGAAAGTATTCCACTAACTGTGGTATAAATTTCCCTTTATAGGGGTGTAATCTATGTACATGCTTGGTTCTTTCTGACTCTTTTAAATAGTCAAAAGATAATGTCCAGTTTATATCTTTTCCTAGCTTATTAGTCCACCGAGTTTCTCTCTTACCTAAATGTGACTGATAATAATGAATCAGCTCTTTTTTATCAACAAGGGTATCTCCGTTGTCTGATACTCTTTTTATTCTGCCGTATTGTATTAAGTAAGAAATATTTGATGTAGTGACATTTCTGCTCAGGTATTGACTTGCCCATTCGCTAGCTTGCTTGATAGTTAAATAGTCTGACTTTTCCATTCTTAGATATTTTACTACTAATAAACTAAATATCTCAATATATATAAATATGTTTTCTACTTATTTATTTAGGGTTAAAGGGAAAGTAGGGTTGGTATCTCCCTCAACTACTATTGCCTTTTACCTTTGCCGGTGTTAAGATTATAGAAAGTAAATAAAATATCGCTAGGGGTGCTCAAAGCTGAGAGGCGGTTGAAGCCAACCCTTGGAACCTGACCTCGGTAATACGAGCGTAGGGAAGCAGTAAAGCCTGGTAACCAGGGGCGTGGTAATTCAAGTAAGCCCCTGGGTTTTTATTTTCAAGGAGGGAGTCATGACACAGTTGGAATCAGCCAGAGAAGGTACTATCACACCGCAGATGGAGGCGGTAGCCCGTTACGAGGGGGTGGATGTTGAGTTTGTCCGGCAGGGTATAGCCGAGGGGACGATAGTAATCTCTGCCAATACCCGGCACACGAGTCTGGCTCCCAGCGGAATCGGTAAAGGACTCAGCACCAAGGTCAACGCAAACATCGGCACATCCTCCGACTACGGAGACATAAGCACGGAGCTTGAGAAAATGTGGATAGCCATTGACAGCGGAGCAGACGCGGTTATGGACCTTTCGACCGGGGGTGATATATCGGCAATCCGGAGAGCTATCATCGCTGCCAGCACCGTCCCAATCGGCACCGTACCCGTTTACCAGGCGGGAATCAAAGCCATAGACAGACACGGCGCTATAGTGAAAATGACCGTCGATGACCTGTTTGCGTCTATCGAGGAGCATATCAGTGACGGAGTAGATTTTATTACCGTTCACTGCGGAGTAACACGGTCGGCTATTGCCCGGCTCAAGGAGCAGGGCAGGGTGGCGGATGTGGTATCGCGGGGAGGAGCTTTTATGATGGGCTGGGTCCTCTATAACGAGCGTGAGAACCCGCTCTATGAATATTATGACCGCCTGCTGGAAATGGCAAGGGAGTTTGATGTAACGTTGAGCCTCGGCGACGGCATGAGGCCGGGCTGTCTGGCTGACGCCACGGACCGACCTCAGATAGAAGAGCTGCTGGTTATCGGCGAGCTGGTGGAGAGGGCATGGCAGGCGGGAGTCCAGGTAATGGTGGAAGGCCCGGGGCACCTGCCCCTGAACCATATCGAGGCTAATGTACAGCTTGAGAAGTCCATCTGCAAAGGGGCGCCGTTTTACGTCCTGGGACCTCTGGTAACCGATATCGGCGCCGGTTATGACCATATTACCGGAGCTATCGGCGGGGCAATCGCGGCGGCGGCGGGAACGGACTTTCTGTGCTACGTGACCCCGGCGGAACACCTGTCATTACCCGACCCGGAGGACGTGAGGCAGGGGGTTATGGCGTCGCGTATCGCCGCCCACGCCGGAGATATTGCCAAGGGAGTGAAAGGTTCCGCAGAGCGGGACAGGCAGATGTCTATAGCCAGGAAGAAGCTCGACTGGGAAGAGCAGGCAAGGCTGGCGCTGGATACTGAGAGGTCTCGCCATGTCCACAGCCAGCAGCATGCTTCGGCCGGTTCCGCCTGCAGTATGTGCGGCAAGTTCTGCGCCATGGAGCTGGTTGAAGAGTATTTGGGCATCTCCGCCGCAAAATGCTAAACTGTTAAGAAACCTTTTTAGCAAAAAAGCCCTCGGTATATTACGGTAAGCACATCATAAGGGATGGTATGTCATTGAAAGCTGAAATCATGTCTATCGGCACTGAAATCCTCCTCGGTGAGATTACGGATACCAATGCGCAGTATATAGCCAGCCGGCTGCCGATGATGGGCATAGACCTGTACTGGATTTCACAGGTAGGCGATAACAAAGCCAGGATAATAGAAGTACTGAAACGCGCCTGGGAGCGTTCCGATATTATATTCGTCTCCGGCGGACTCGGTCCTACGGCTGATGATGTGACCCGCGAGTCCATAGCCGAGATGCTGGGTGAGAAAATGGAAATCGACCCTTCACTTGAGAAAGTCTTGCGGGGGAGGTTCGGTAGGTACGGTTTCGAGATGCCGGAAAGCAATCTGAAGCAGGCTACCGTTATCCCCTCCGCGGAATCAATCCCCAATCCGGCGGGGACCGCACCCGGCTGGTGGATCGAGAAAGACGGACGAACACTGATTACCATGCCCGGCCCGCCGAGGGAACTGAATGAGGTGTGGCAGGAAACCGTCCAGCCCAGACTGGAACAGCGTGCCGAGTCTGTCCTCGTTCTCAGGACGTTTAAGACATTCGGATATTCGGAGGGAGGAGCGGGGGAGATGGTTGCCGATATGCTCGCCGCCTCAAACCCTACCCTTGGTATATATGCCAAACCGGACGGCATCCATCTGAGGCTGGCGGCTAAAGCGAGTACCAGAGAAGAAGCGGAGAAAATGCTTGCCGAGGGCGAAGCCAGTATCAGGGCTATTATGCAGGACCATATCTGGGGAGTGGACGATGATACGCTTGAAAAAATAGTGGGCAATCTGCTGATAAGGAAAGGTCTGACGCTGGCTATTATGGAAGACTCCATCGGCGGAACTCTGACCCAGGCTTTTAACGAGATTCCGGGCAGCTCTGCCTTTTTCAATGGAGGGCTTTTAGCCAGCTCCGATGAGGCAAAACTCACTTTCGGAGTGAGTAAAGATATTATTTCAAAGGGTATTGCAGGTCCTGAGGTAGCCCTGGCGATGGCGGAAGCGGCGCGTACCCTGCTTAACGCTGATATCGGAATAGGCACTACCGGCACGGAGAGTGTTACAAAAGACAATCCAATGGGCACGACGTTTATCGGCATAGCCGATGCCGGCGGCAGCAGGGCTGTCAGCAGACCGAGGAGACGGCAGTATGTAACCTCTACGATTCTCTTTGAACTGAGAGAATCGCTTCTCGCCCTTGACTGAATTAGTAAAAATGGGAAGAACCATTTATTTAGGCAGACTTTTTGGTATACCGTTCAGGCTGCATTTTACTTGGTTTATTATATTCTTCCTGGTAACGGGCTTGCTGGTATATCCCAACTACACCCGCTGGTTTTACTGGATTCTGGGTATCGGTACCAGCCTGCTGTTTTTCGCCTCCGTACTCGCCCACGAGCTGGCACACAGCCTGGTGGGCAGGGCTAACGGCGTTAAGATATCCAGCATCACTCTTTTTATTTTTGGCGGCATCGCCAGGATGACAAGCGAGGTCACAAAGCCTGGAGCCGAGTTCAAGATGGCAATCGCCGGGCCTGTTTGCAGTCTGGTAATCGGCGGTCTCTTTGCCCTGTTTTTACTGATACCTGTAATGCCGGAACCTATCAAGATGATGATTACCTGGCTGGCAGTCATGAACGGAATGCTGGCTGCATTCAATCTGGTCCCCGGATTTCCCCTGGACGGCGGGCGTGTTTTCCGCGCGGTATTGTGGTCGGCTACCGGTAATTATTACCGGGCAAGCCGGATTGCCACCCGGGTAGGTCAGGGTTTCGGATACCTGCTGATTATCGGAGGGATTCTGATAGTTATTCTGAGACCTTTCGGTCTAACCTGGTTTGACGGTATCTGGATAGCTTTTATAGGCTGGTTTTTATCCAGCGCCGCCTCAGCCAGCTACCGCCAGATAAGTCGGCAGGAGACGCCACCCGCCATGCCGGACACCGAGATAACAGGTACCGACTACTCGGTACTCCCACCGGATACGGAGCGGGAGAAGTAATGTTTGTTTTCGGACACGTCGGTATTACCACAGCGGCAGTCAGAATAGGAGACATTCTCCTGTCTACAAAATCGCCCGGTGAAAATGAGAAACCAGGCTTCCGCACGAAGCTTTCAGCTTTAATGAACAGACTCAGAAGCAGCACGGGCAATATCGATTACCGTCTGGTGGTAATCGGCTCGATGCTGCCGGACATTATCGATAAGCCGTTGTTTTTGTTGCTTGCTGACAGAGGTGTTTCACTCTCAGGGCGCGACTATGGGCATACGTTGTTATTCCATCTGGTACTTCTGACGGGAAGCCTGTTATTTCTCAGGTACAAAAAGCCGTGGTTGCTCGTCATTACCCTGTCCAGCTTCGTACACCTCATCTTCGACCGGATGTGGGAGATGCTGGTAACGCTGTTCTGGCCTTTCATGGGCTCCTTGCAGAGAGGAGATACTGCTTACTTCGCGTCAGATGTGTGGAATGACCTTGTTTCAGTACCGAAAATATATATCCCTGAAATAATAGGACTGGTAGCTCTGCTGTTTTTAGCCTACCGGATTGTGAAGAGCAGGGGTGTGGTCAGGTTTATCAGAAATGGTATTATCGATTAGGAATACAGGCCTATTAAGAGGTTGAAGTTGAACGATGTGGCTGTAATAGGCGGGGGCCCCGTGGGAAGCCGGGTAGCTTACAGGCTGGCCGGGTACGGATACGATGTTGTGGTGCTGGAGAAGAAGGGTGATTTAGGAGAGCCGGTCTGCTGTACCGGTATTATAGGCATGGAATGCGTCAAACGGTTCGATATCGATGATAACGTTATCTTCCGGAGGGCGAACAGTGCCGCGATTTATTCACCGTCAGGGAAACGGCTAAATGTCCGGCGCCAGGAACCGCAGGCGGCTATCGTCGGCCGGGCTGCTTTTAACGTATCTCTTGCCGAACGGGCTCAGGATAGAGGGGTGAAATATATACTGGATAGTCCTGTCGGCGGTATGGAAGTGCGGGAAGATAGAGTCAGGGTTAAGACGGGAGATGTTTCTTGTGAAGCCAGGGTGGCTGTTATCGCCAGCGGCTTCGGCTCGAAACTGGTCGAGGAAGCTGGTATGGGCAGGATTGGCGATTTCGCTATGGGTGCTCAGGCTGAGGTTGAGACAGACGGGGTAGAAGAAGTGGATGTCTACCTGGGTAAGAAGGTAGCGCCCGGTTTCTTTTCCTGGCTGGTGCCGACCTCGCCCGGACGCGCTCTGGTGGGCCTGATATCCCGCACCAGAACGGGCTATTTCGTGAGAAAGCTGATATCATCGCTTGTAACTCAGGGCAAGATAACTACCACCGAGCCCGAGATTAGATATGCCGGCGTTGCCCTGAAAGCTTTAAGCAGAACAAGCGGCAACAGGGTGATAGTGGTGGGGAGCGCCGCCGGGCAGGTGAAACCGACCACCGGAGGCGGCATTTATTACGGTCTGCTGTGTGCCGATATAGCGGCTGATAGTTTGCATCGGGCACTGGAAAATGATAACCTTTCTGCGAAGAGCCTGGCTGATTACGACAGGCAGTGGAAGAAGGTGCTGGGGCGGGAACAGAAGCTGGGCTACTGGAGTCGGAAATTCTACGAGCTGTTAAGCGACAGGCAGATAGACAGGATATTTGACATAATAAAATCCAACGGTATCGATGAAGCTTTGATGCAGTCGGATGATTTATCGTTTGACTGGCACGGCAAGGTAATATTGAAGCTGGTGGGGCACAGCGCTTTATCCAGGACTGTCAGGTCGGTGAGATTACCTTTTCCTGCGGGAAGGAAGGACTGAAAACGGCTGTATATGAGGGTATCCTGAACAATGAGTGACCAGAATCCTAATCTGGGAGAGGCTGCCGGTATATTTATGGCCGGTCTGTCCCCTGAAGAGAGAGGGACGGGGCAGCGGGAAATACACAGGTTTATTCGCTGGTTCGGGCGGGACCGTCCGTTTGCCGGACTGAACGCTTCCGAAATAGCCAATTATGCCGAGCAGTCCTCGTCGTCCGATACCGAGTATGCCCGTAAGCTCGCCGTGGTCAGGGCTTTCCTCAGCTACGCCAGGAAAAAGGGATGGAGCAAGACCAATCTTGCCGTTCACCTCAAAGCGAAGAAGGCTAAAGCAAAGTCGGGTTCTTCATCGGCGAAGGAACCCCGTGAGGTTATCTCTCTGACCAGGGAAGGTTATGCCAGGCTGCAAAATGAGCTTAACGAGCTTCAGAACCAGCGACAGGAAGCAATCGACGAAATACGCAAGGCTGCCGCTGACAAGGACTTCCGTGAAAATGCCCCGCTTCAAGCTGCCAGAGAAAGGCGGGGAATGCTGGAAGGACGGATTATGGAGCTTGAAGCCACCCTGAAATCGGCGGTAACAATCGACGAAGAACGGAGAGACACGCAGAGAGTGGATGTCAGCAGCAGTTTTATTCTTACCGATATCGAAAGAGGAACTGAAACGCGTTATACGCTGGTCGGTCCCGGGGAGGCTGACCCGGCTAAAGGCAGAATTTCCAATGTCTCTCCTATAGGCAAAGCGGTAGTCGGTAAAAAACAGGACGAGATAGTAGAGATAGAAGCCCCGGCAGGTAATCGACGTTTCAAGCTCAAGCAGATTGAGAAATAGCCGGCGGTCGATTTATCAGCGGTAAAAGAGATTAGCCCTCCAGCATCCTGTCCACGGCATCTTTTGCTTTCAAACGGATATCTTCTGGCACCTTTATCTCGTGTGCCATGTTCTCCAGCGACCAGAGGACGGTATCAAGGGTAATATGCTTCATTCCGGGGCAGATTGCCTGCTCGGAGGCGGGAATGAACCTTTTATCCGGGTTTTCTTTCCGCAGGCGGTGGAGTATTCCTATTTCCGTGCCCACGATTATCTCTCCGGCATCGGTCTCGCTGGCGTATTTTATCATTCCGCCCGTGCTTAGAATGGCATCCGCCAGAGCCCTGACTTCAATACGGCATTCCGGGTGGACGATTACTTTGGCCTGCGGATACTCTTTCTTCAGCCGGTTGATATCCTCCGTATTTATACGTACGTGCGTGGGACAGTATCCGGGCCAGAGAATCAGCTCCCTTCCGGCTTGCTCGGCGGCGTAGCTCCCCAGGTACTGGTCGGGCACGAATATGATTTCCTCCTCATCGGCAAGCTTTTGAACAATCCTGGTGGCATTCGCCGAAGTACAGCAGACGTCCGACTCCGCCTTGACCTCGGCAGAGGAGTTTACGTAGCAGACTACTTTTGCTGCCGGATGCTCCTGCTTCATCTCTCTCAACCGTTCGGCGGTAATCATGTCGGCCATAGGGCAACCGGAGTGCAAATCAGGAAGGAGGACTGCCTTATCGGGGCAGAGAATGGAGGCTGTTTCCGCCATGAAATGGACGCCGCAGAACACAATAACATCGGCGTCGGTGGCGGCTGCTTTCTGGCTCAACTCCAGGGAATCGCCGGAGAAATCGGCTATATCCTGAACTTCACCCAGTTGATAATTGTGTACCAGAATGATAGCGTTCCTGCTTTTCTTTAGATTATCAATCTTCTCTATCAATGCGGTATCATCGGCTTCCATTGCCTTTTATCCTCCAGAAATTGGTATAAGCGTTTATCCTCTTGCCCCTGACGAAGCCGAAGAGTGTAATCCCCAGCTCATCGGCCAATCTCACTCCGAGGTCGGTAGGGGCGGATTTGGAAATAATTATGGGTATATCTCTCCTTGCTACTTTCAGAAGAATCTCCGATGAAATTCTACCGCTGGTAACGACTATCCTTCCTTCAGTGGGTATGTCTTTCATGACGCACTCACCGAAGATTTTATCTATCGCGTTGTGCCTGCCTATGTCTTCTTTGAAAACCAGGATATTTTTTGTATCGCACAGGGCAGCGCTGTGAACGCCGCCCGTCTCCCTGAAGACTTCCGACCGGTGCTGAAACTCCTTCATCAGTAACAGAACTTCATGTGTGGAGATTTCGGTCCCGGACTCAATTTTCACCCGTTTCTTTGCGTCGGCAGCCCTGTAGAAAGAAGCCCCGCGTCCGCAGCCGGAGGTTATCATCCTCTTGAATAAAAATTCATTATTTACCTCTTTTTCTTCATAGGTATCCACCCGGACGATACCCCTCTTTTCATCGACGAGTACGTTCTTTATCTCGTCTTTGCTCTCGAGCAAGCCCTCGGAGAAAAGGAAACCTACGGCTAGATAGTCCATGTCCTGAGGCGAACAAAGCATGGTCACCAGTTCTTCGTTGTTCAGGATGATGGTGATTGGATATTCCCTGACAACTATGTCCTCGATGCTGTTCCTGCCTTCTTCGGTGAGTCGCAGTATGGGGACTTTTTCTATTTCATCGCCCATTCCTGCTCCTCTCTATCGTTCCACCTCCCACAACCACATCCTCCCGGTAGAATACTATCGCCTGGCCAGGGGTGATTGCCATCTGAGGTTCACTGAATTTTACATAAACACTGTTTTCGTTTACCGGTGTCACCGTTGCCTTTGCTCCCTGATGCGAGTATCTAATCTTCCCTGTCACCTCCATCGAGCCCTCCGGTTTCTCCACCGCTATCCAGTTAAGTCCGGAGGCTATGAGTTCGTCCCCGTATATTTGTTCCCGGCTGCCCACGGTGATAACGTTCGTAGCCGGGTCAATATCCGTAACGTACAGCGGCTCTCCCGTGGATATGCCGAATCCTTTACGCTGCCCGATTGTATACATGGAAATCCCGCCGTGCTCCCCCAGAATGGCTCCCTGCCTGTCCTTGATGGCTCCCGGCTGTGTCTCATCAATGAGGGAGTGATACCCTGCGGCGATAAAGTCCTGGCTTTCCGGTTTATCATCTATGCCAAGTCCCGAATAACGGGCGATACTCCTCACCTCATCCTTGGTGTATTCTCCGATGGGGAAGAGTGAGCGACTGAGCTGTTTCTGTGAGAGGGAGGCGAGAAAATAGGACTGGTCTTTGTCTAAAGCCCTGGCTTTTTTCAGCCGGTAGCGGTTACTTCCGCTGTCATATTCCACGCGGCTGTAATGTCCGGTGGCAAAGTAGTCGAACTCGATACCGCTGTCTTCAGCCTTATCGAGCAGGGCGCCGAACTTCATACGGCTGTTACATCTGAGACACGGATTGGGCGTCCTACCGGCGAGGTATTCGCGGCTGAAGTAGTCCAGGACTTCATGTTTAAATTCTTTGCTCAGGTCGAGGACATGGAGAGGGATGCCGAGAATCTCCGAGACATTTCGGGCGTCCTCAATATTGTTAACCTCACCTGGCCCGTAGCAGGCACGGCTTGTCCCTGCATCCGCTGTATCTTCGCCGTCCCATATTTTCATGGTTACGCCGCAGACCTGGTAACCTTTTTCTTTGAGGAGAGCGGCGGCAACGGAAGAGTCTACTCCTCCGCTCATCGCTACCAGCACTTTCGTTTTTTTCATTGTTTATACGCTGAGTTATGATTTACTTCCCTGAGAGGGCATCGAGGGCTATCTCGGCGGCTTTCTTTCCCGAGAGGAGCATTCCTCCGAAGATAGGCCCCATCCTAGGGGCTCCGTGAACGGCATTTGCCGCCATTCCGGCGACTAGCAGACCGGGATAGACCTCATTGGTATTATCCATAATCAGGCTCTCGGCAACATCCGCCCACATCGGTTTCTCTCCGGCTATGCCGCCGGTCTTCGTATTCAGCCTGGCTCCGATTTTGTTCACTACTATATGGCAGACCTCGCTGGAGTGCCCGGTTGCGTCTATCACTATTTTCGACCTTATGGTCAGCGGGTCTACATGCAGTCCCGCTATAGAGGTAGCGCTCCAGTTCAGCACCAGGCCGGTGATTCTGTCTTCCTCTCTTATCATTACGTCCTCGACGCTTATCAGATTGAATATTCTGGCGCCGGCTTTGATTGCCTTTGAACAGAGAGTGGATGTGGCTTCAAGGGAATCGGCAATAAAGTAGCCTGTTTTGTACTCTTTTGTTTCCACGCCGAACTCATCCAGCAGCTTTTTCCCTTCTTCCTGGACGACGATGCGGTTGAACATCATTCCTCCGCCGGGCATACCGCCGCCGATCTTGAGCTGCCGCTCGAATATCACCGTTTTTATACCGTTTTTTGCTAGATAATAGGCAGCCGTCATGCCTGCCGGACCTGCCCCGACTATAGCGACATCAACCTCCATGGCGTCCATGAAATCTTTAAGGAAACTCTCTGTTATTGCTCTGGATATGGTTATATCATCAAGTTCCATTTGGCCTCCTTGCACTGATGTTTATTGCTTACCTTATGTATAGAATAGCACACGGCGGGGGAGATTGTTAAACTCCGGGTCCGGATTTTCTGCCGAATGCAGTTGCTACCAGTGTTACCAGTATCGAAACGGCGGCTGCGGCGAAGAAAGTGGCGTTTATTCCCTTGAAGGCGTAAGCAAGTCCTATCAGCGGAGGGCCCAGGGTCTGTCCCAGTCTCAGCATCATGGTATTTAAGGACATAAATGCTGCGCGATATTCGATAGGAGACAGTTCGGCGACCGATGACTGTATGCTCGGTAGATTGGCTCCATTGGCTATACCGCTTATCATGGCTGGAATAAGCAGAAGCCACAGGCCGGGCATAAACGGTATCATAACCATTGAAACAGCGTAGAGGGTGAAAGATATCTTAATGATTGTCGGCAGAGAGAACCGCCTGTTTATTCTACCGAGTTGTGAGGCGGCTACTGCGTTGCTCAAAGACGATACGGTCATAATAATCCCTATGGTCAGGGACGAAGCGCCGAATTTCTCATCCATCAGAAGGGTTAAATAGGTAAGATATGCCCCGTAGAGGACGATGAAAGATAACATTCCGGCGGTAAAAAGAGCGGCGACTTTTATGTTTTTTAAATATCCCCAGGTGCCGCTCAGGTATTCACGTATTCCCTGCAGGTTCCGCGGCTCGGGGTTCCTGAGTACGGTGAGAGCCAGGATACCCACCGGGACAGCCAGCAGTGAGAGGAGGAAGGGGTAGTTCCAGCCCAGCAGCGCCAGAGCGCCGCCTATAGATGGGTAGATGGCTACCCCGATGCTCAGCACGCTTGCGTTCAGCCCCATGGCCTCGACTCGCCGCTTGCCTGAATAGAGGTCGCCGATGATGGTGCCGTTTATCGAGCCGAGTGAGGCTGCCCCTATACCCTGGACAACTCTTACTCCGAGAAGGACGTTGAAGTCCTTGATGAAGGTGCAGGCTGTGCCGGCGATGGCAAAAAGAAACAGGGAAGGTATCAGTATTTTCTTCCTGCCGAAGCGGTCCGCCATCACGCCCAGTACCGGCGCCAGAAGCGCTCCGGGTAAGGTAAAAAAGGTAATGAGAAGACCGATTTGACCGCCGGTGATTCCAAGTTCACGTGATATTTTAGGGAAAGCGGGGGTAATGCTGGCAACCCCGAGCACGGCCATCAGGGTTACCCCGAATATGACCTGAAGGTTTCTATCACGATACAGGCTGTCTTTTGCCATGCTAACTATCTGAGAGAAAAAAATGCCTTTTTAGGTTCGGTTGTTTTGTATTATAAGTCCTGTTTTACAAGTTATTTGTCAGAGACTGTCCAGATTTGTCATTCCGTGCTTGACACGGAATCCAAGTTAGTCCGCCAAAGGCGGATGCTAGATTCCCGTTGGAGTTTACCCACCTGAGGCGGGCGGGAATGACATCTTAAGTATAAATCCTAGGTTGACCGTAATCGACTAACATTAAAAACGCTGCTTGGAGAGAAGCCCTGTTATTTAACGGTAATCATACCGCCGGACTCGCCGACCACTTCTCCCACCATGGCGGCGTCTTTTATTCCCGCCTGCTTTAGATTCGATAGCAGCGATTCCGCGTTTTCTGGAGCCAGGACGATGAGTAAACCGCCGGAGGTCTGGGGGTCGTAGAGGACATCCTGTGTGTTTACAGGTATGCCTCCGGCAATCTCCACGCAGGGCGAGTAATACTCCCTATTCCGGTGGAGTCCTGCCGGGCAAAGCCCCTGTGCGGCGAACCCTGCCGCTTCCGGGAAAAGCGGGACGGCGGCAGCGTCTATTTCCACACTTACTCCGCTGTTTTGTACCAGCTGACTGGTGTGACCGAGGAAGCCGAAACCGGTGATATCCGTACAGGCATGGACACCCGCTTCCTGCATTAGCTCGGAAGCCGTGTCGTTTAGCGCTGCCATGCTTTCCGTGACCCTGGCGATTGTTTTCTTTTCGACCATCTCCGCCTTTACGGCGGTGTTTATTATTCCGGTCCCCAGCGGCTTGGTCAGGATAATGCGGTCTCCCTTGCGGGCTCCGGAGTTGGTTACCATCTTATCGGGGTGTACCAAACCGGTAACCGAAAGCCCGTATTTAAGCTCATCATCGTCGATGCTGTGTCCGCCTAACAGTATTACCTGTGCCTCCGCCATCTTGTCGATGCCGCCCTTCAATATGTCCTTCAATACTGAAATATCCATCGACGCGATGGGAAAGCCGACGATGTTCATCGCCGTGATCGGTTTACCTCCCATGGTGTAGACATCGCTCAGGGCGTTGGCGACGGCAACCTGACCGAACATATAGGGGTCGTCGACTATAGGCGTGAAGAAATCGACGGTCTGGATTATAGCCAGTTCCTCCGTCAGCTTGTATACGCCCGCGTCGTCGAGTGTTTGCATGCCCCGGATAACGTTAGGGTCGGTCTGCAACGGCAGGTCGCACAGTACTTCATTGAGGTCGCCCGGACCTATTTTAGAAGCTCAACCCGAGCCCCTGACGCTCCCTGTCAGGCGCGGGTTTTTCCGTTTCGCCATCGGCTCCTCCGCTAGTGAATTCAGCTTCTGAGGGTATTTTAGCACCCTCAGCCTTTTGAAAGCAAAAACGCTATTATCAGGTTCTGTTAGATTAACTAAAATGTCATTCTGAGTCCGCCTCAGGCGGATGACGAAGAATCTAAACTCAGATGAAATCAGTAGAGATTCTTCGCTATGCTCAGAATGACACGAGGGTTATAATTTTAAAGCAAAGCCAAAATTTCTAAAACGGGGATTTAAAGGGGCGAAGCCCCTTTTATAAAAATTCCTCCCCCTTCTAATTAATTAAGGGGAAGGGGGATACAGGCCTGCCCGCCGTCCGCCTGTGGCGGGCTTCGGCAGGAGGGGGGTGAGGTTCGTAACGAATTTTAACAACTTCATTCAGTATGTGATAAAATAAGCGGGAGTGATGATGGAAAACGAGTTCCGCAGACTGCCCGGTGTCGATAAAGTCATATCTGATGAACGGATTGCCAGACTCGCTGCCAGGTATCCCCATGACCTGCTGGTAGACGTGGTCAGGCAGCAGCTCGAGAATGCCCGTGCTATTATTACAGCCGGCAGTCCAAGCCCTTCTCTCGATGATATTGTGGAGTCGGTTTCCTCGCAGCTTCACGACCTTGAAAATCCAATCCTGCGTCCTGTCATTAACGCAACCGGCGTGGTGTTGCATACCAATCTCGGTCGCGCGCCGTTGAGCCGCGAAGCTATATCGGCTATGGAAACGGTGTCCCGGGACTTCTCGAACCTTGAGTTCGACCTCGACAGCGGGAGACGCGGCTCACGCAATGTCCATGTAGAGCAGCTTCTATGCCAGTTAAGCGGTGCCGAGGCGGCGCTGGTGGTAAACAATAACGCTTCAGCGGTGATGCTTGCCCTTTCCGCTCTGGCAAAGAGAAAAGAGGTGATTGTTTCCAGGGGTGAAGCCGTGGAGATTGGCGGCAGCTTCCGTATCCCGGATGTTATGCGTCAGAGCGGGGCGAAACTGGTCGAGGTGGGGACGACAAATCGCACCTATATCACCGATTATGAAGAAGCTATTACCACCCGCACGGCGGCGCTGATGCGCGTCCATTCAAGTAATTTCCAGATAATCGGTTTCACACATTCAGTTGCTCTGGAGGAACTGGTGGCGGTCGGTGAGGAGTACGAGCTTCCGGTTATTGACGACCTCGGCAGCGGGTGTTTCCTGGATACTGCCGATTTCGGTCTCGCCCCGGAACCCATGGTACAGCAGAGCGTTTCCGCCGGGGTCGGGCTTGCCTGTTTCTCCGGCGATAAGCTGCTGGGTGGTCCCCAGGCGGGGGTAATCGTGGGCAGAAAAGAACTTGTCGATAAGCTGAAAAAGCACCCGCTGGCAAGAGCCCTGCGGATTGATAAGGTGAGGATAGCGGGTCTGGTGGCGACTTTAGTCCACTACCTGAAAGGTGAAGCTGCGGATAAAATACCGGTGTGGCGGATGATAGCGGCTCCGCTGGAGGAAATCGAGCGCCGCGCTAAAACATGGGCTGAAGCAATCGGCAGTCCGGCCCAGGTTATGGATGAGGAGAGCATGATAGGAGGCGGCAGTCTGCCGGGCAGCACGCTGCCGACCAGGCTGGTAGCGATAGGAAAAGGCGGAGGCAAGGGCGCGAATATCGCCCAGACCCTTGCACGTAAATTGAGAAAGAACGAGAAAGTCCCCGTTATCGGCCGCATCAGTGATGATGTCCTGCTTCTCGACCCGCGTTCGGTGCTGCCTGAAGATGACGAGATAATAATCGACGTTCTCCGCAGTATAGCGAGTGATTTATAAAATAATCCTTGACAGGAGGAGTTGAGTAATGGATCAGTCCGAGATAGCCCTCAGGTATGGCTGTAATCCCCATCAGAAACCTGCCCGGATATACAGTCGAAAAGGCAGTCTTCCTTTTAATGTTTTAAACGGCTCTCCGGGGTATATCAATATGCTTGATGCCCTTAACTCGTGGCAGCTTGTCAGGGAGTTGAAGAAGATGCTGAATATGCCTGCTGCGGCTTCTTTCAAGCATGTCAGTCCCGCCGGCGCCGCCGTCGGCATCCCGCTGAGCGATACGCTGAAGAAGTCGTATTTCGTCGAAGACCTGGAAATGTCGCCTCTATCCGCCGCCTATGCCCGGGCGAGAGGCGCCGACCGCGTTTCTTCGTACGGCGACTGGGTGGCACTGAGCGATACCGTCGACGTACCGACCGCCAGGATACTTGCCCGCGAGACCTCGGACGGAATTATCGCTCCCGGATATGAGAAAGCGGCGCTCGAAATCCTGATGAAAAAGAAAAACGGAAAGTACTCGATTATCGAGATGGACGCCGGCTACGAGCCGGAAGAGACGGAGACCAGGGAAGTTTTCGGGCTACAGTTCGAGCAGAAACGGAACAATCTGGAGGTAGGCCCGGACATGCTTAAAAATATCGTTACCGAAAACAAAGAGATGCCGGAATCTGCAATCAGAGATATTATAATAGCCACCACCACCATTAAATACACTCAGTCCAATACCATCGGCTTTGCCATCGACGGTCAGGCTATCGGCGTGGGTGCCGGACAGCAGTCCAGAATCCACTGCACGCGTCTGGCTGCCGATAAAGCCGACCGCTGGTTCCTCCGCCAGCATCCCGCCGTTCTTGGCCTTAAGTGGAAAAAGGGAGTCGGGCGAGCGGAACGAAACAATGCCATAGACCTGTACCTGCTGGAGAGCCTTACTCCCATGCAGCGTCAGAACCTGGAGGCTGCCGTCGAGGAAGTCACGCCCCAGCTTACACCTCAGGAGAGAACCGACTGGCTGAAGAAGTTGACCGGAGTTGCTCTGAGCTCCGATGCCTTTATTCCTTTCCGGGATACTATCGACCGCGCCTATCAGAGCGGGGTGAAGTACGTGGTACAGCCCGGCAACTCGATACGCGATAATGAGGTAATAGATGCCTGTAACGCCTGCGGTATGGTGATGGCGTTTACGGGCGTGAGGCTCTTTCACCACTAATTCTTAAGAGCAATCAGTGATGTCATTGCGAGTCCGCCTCAGGCGGATGTGGCAATCTATTAAAAATGTAGAGATTGCTTCACTCCGATGAAATCGGAGTGAAGCAATGACAATTCAGTAAATGGAGGTACGGCATGTTCGTACTTGGCACTGCCGGACATATCGACCACGGAAAATCGGTCCTCATTCAGGCGCTGACCGGGATAAACCCGGACCGCCTCCGTGAGGAGCAGGAGCGGGGCATGACAATCGACCTCGGTTTCGCCTGGATGACGCTGCCTTCCGGACAGGACGTGGGGATAGTCGATGTCCCCGGCCATGAGAAGTTCATCAAGAATATGCTTGCCGGCGTCGGCGGCATCGACCTCGCCCTGCTTATCGTAGCCGCCAATGAGGGCGTGATGCCCCAGACGCGTGAGCACCTGGCTATCATAGACCTTCTGGAGATTAAACGTGGGGTGGTAGCCATTACCAAAAAAGACCTGGTCGATGATGAGTGGCTCGAACTTGTCAGGCTGGACGTGGAGGAGCTGATTGGTACCACCAGCCTTTCAGGAGCACCTGTCGTTGCCGTTTCGGCAATGTCCGGCGAAGGCTTGACGGAGCTGGTTCAGGCGATAGACGAGGCTTTAACCTCCACCGAGCCGAGGAAGGATACCGGCAGGCCGAGACTGCCTGTGGACAGGGTTTTCACCATTGCCGGCTCCGGTACCGTTGTTACCGGAACGCTTATCGATAGCTCTCTCTCCACGGGACAGGAGGTGGAGATTGTACCTGCGGGGCTCAGGTCGAGAATAAGGGGTCTTCAGACTCACAAGACACGTGTTACCAGAGCTGAGCCAGGCAGCCGCGTGGCTGTCAATCTGGTGGGCGTGGCTACCTCTCAGCTTACGCGTGGCGACGTGATTACCAGTCCAGGCTGGCTCACGCCTACCACGCTGCTGAGTGCCAGGCTGCGTCTGCTGCCTCACCTGCGCCGTCCTTTATCCCACAACGCAACCGTAAGCTTTCACTCCGGGGCCGCCGAGACGATGGCGAAGGTCCGCCTGCTGGACAGGGAAAAGCTGGAAGCCGGTGAGAGTGCCTGGGTGCAGCTTGTGCTTACAAGTCCCGTGGCTCTGGTGAAGGGCGACCACTTTATTATCCGGTCTCCCATGGATACGCTCGGCGGCGGCAGAGTGGTGGATTCTCACACCCGGCGTCTCCGGAGACACCGTCCCGCCGTTATCCAGGCTCTTGAAGTAAAAGAAGAAGGCTCCGCCGGAGAGGTTATCGAAGCCCTGCTGGAAGCGGGACAGCCGCTGGAGGTAACGGCTCTGCTCTCTCAGAGCGACCTGTCGGCTACGGAAGCGAGACCTGCGCTTGAATCCCTGATACAGGAAGCGAGGATAAAGGCTGTGGGACAGGGCGAGCAGAGGCTTCTTTTTACGGTATCGGGCTGGGAACGCCTTATTAAGCAGGCGACCGATATTCTTCAGGACTACCACCGTAAGTACCCGGCGCGCCCGGGCATGGCAAAGGCGGAGCTGGGCAGCCGGCTGAAGCTGGGCAGGTACTCGCCTTTAGTCTGGCAGAAGCTCTCCGAAGAAGGTGTTTTAAGTGAGGAAGGTACGGAGATACGTCTTGCTTCACATAAAGTTACTCTCAGCCCGGCGCAGCAGGCGAAAATAGACGCCTTTTTAAAGTCGCTGGCGGACAACCCGTATTCGCCTCCCGGCGACATCATGCCCGAGCCCGATTTACTAAACCTCCTTATCGACCAGCAGAAGGTGGTGAAGGTAAGCGGCTCCGTGGTCTTCTCCGCCGAAGCCTATAACGAGATGTTGGAAAAAGTTATCGAGCACATAAAGACGCAGGGTAATGTGAGTGTCGCCCAGGTCCGGGATATGTTCAGTAACAGTCGCAAGTACGTGCTGGCGCTCCTAGAGTACCTCGATGAAAAAAAGGTAACCCGCCGCGTCGGCGACGAGCGGGTGCTTTACTAGGCTTTGATGATATGGTGAAGAAGATTTGGTAAAATTTTGCGAGGCTGCACGATAAAATCAGGGTACTAGACCTTTTCGTCATTCCTGCCCGCCATGGCGGGCAGGAATCCAGCATCCGCCTCAGGCGGACCATTCTGGATTCCGTGTCAAGCACGGAATGACATTACTAAACTTTACCTTGAACTATATCTTCAAAAGGAGTCGCTGGTTTTATGAAAGAATATGAGTGCGTTACGGTAGACCATCATAATAAAATTGCCAAGAAAATACAGGAGTACTTATTGCAGGGATGGCGTCTTCACACCTATCAGGCTGCCGGTGAACACTTGGCTGTTACGCATTACCTGCTGTTTGAGAGAGGGTAACGTTAACATCAATGACGCACCTGTCAAATCCCCACTCCCGGATTTCCCCTCTCAGGCTCGCCCTGATATAATACCGGTTGAACACCCGTGAGCAGTATCAGAAAATCGGTAGCGCTTTTACTCTGTGACAGGATTCGCAGAGAATACTCCGGCAAGTGGTATACCCTTGCCGGTTTGACCTGCTGGTTGTGCATGAGGTCTTCAAAAGGGGATGTGGCTAAAATGCGTATGCGGAGGAAGAAAGGCTACCGCGGCTGCCGGCTGGTCAATGACTGGTACGCAAAACTGTCGGGCAAGTAAATCTAGCCTTCGGACTCCATTATTGTTTGTTCTACTTGGTTCTGGCTGGTAGCGTAATTGCGAGTCCGCCTCAGGCGGACGAAGCAATCTATATAAATCTTCGAGATTACCACGTCGTTCGCCCAAGGCGAACTCCTCGCAATGACGGTTGAATCAGATAAATGTAAATGAAACCTTATCGATTGACATTTTCTCAGGTCGTAATTACCATTGTATTAACCTGACGGCGATTTTTCGTTACAGGATATTTCACCGGTAAAGAGGGATTATTATGAAACTGAAAATTATACTGGTATTGGGGATTTGTATTGCCTTGCTGGCGCTACCGTCATGTCTCACCACTTCACTGAATATTAAAGTGGATGTTACCTGTGAGGAGTTCAGGGATAAGTCCCCCAATATAGAGAATGAATATGAGATAGAAGTCCACGATAAGATTACCGTGACGCTCTGCGCAAACCCTTCGACCGGCTTCGAATGGGATTATGAAATGACCGGTGACGACATTCTGAAACTGGAAGACCATGACTTCGAGGAACCTGACGGAGATGTGGTCGGGGCTGCCGGTAAAGAGGTCTGGACTTTCGAGACTATTAGAAGTGGGACATGTGAAGTACGTATGGAGTACAGCAGGCCGTGGGAAGGCGGCGAAAAGGCTGAATGGACATATATCATGACCGTTACGGTTAAGTAGGCTTCAAGGTGAAGTTAAATTTCCGTTATGATTTCGGTTATTATATAATGGAAACAAAGGGGGAGGAGGTGGAGGCAAATGGTAAAGTGTGAAATTTGCGAACGCGAGTTTGAAGAAGGTAAAACCCACGAACACTCCAAGAAAGCGCACGAACATTCCGGAAAGGTCTACGTGCATGAAGGAAAGGTAATCTGCGAGAGCTGCCTTGTCGATGTGGGAGTTCCTATAGACCAGGCCGAACCGTATTCAACCTATATAAAATTACATACGGACATGCACAGGGGCGGGTTAGGTATATAACTTCCCCTGTATCCCCTTGTTTATAAAAAGATAGAGCTATCCCCCGGCATATCGATGCCGGAAGTGAAAATAACATCCATTAAATATGGCTATCCTTTGCTGTGTCCAGGAAGGATAGCCTTCTAATGTGTCGCAAAAAGGCGTATAGATGAAAGTATCGATTATTGGCGGCTCGGGGAAAATGGGCAGGTGGTTTACCGACTTTCTCCTGAAAGACGGTAAGGAAGTTATTATCCACGGAAGAAATGAAAAGAGACTGAGGGAAGCCGGACGGCAGTATAACGTAAATACCACGACCAGCATACCCAGGGCGGTTGACGGAGCGGATATCGTTCTGGTCGCGGTGCCGATAGACAGTTTCGAGGAAGTAATTAAACAGCTAAAGCCCTGTCTCAGTCCCGGGCAGACGGTCATGGACGTTACGTCGGTGAAGGTTATACCGGTCGAGGTGATGCACCGTCATCTGCCTGACCGGACGGTCCTGGGCACTCACCCGGTGTTCGGCCCCGGGGCCAAGAGCGCCCGCAATCAGAACTTCGTTCTCACACCGACAAACGATGCTGAGGCAGCCTTTGCCGCGAAAGTGAGTCGCTATCTTGACGAAAAAGGCGCCATGGTTACCCTGATGACTCCCCGCGAACATGACGATATGATGGCGGTGGTACTGGGACTCTCGCACTTTATCGCCATAGCTTCGGCGGATGTGCTCCTCGGTTTCGACCAGCTGGTGAAAATGAAGGCGATAGGCGGTCCGACCTACAAAGTGCTGCTTACTCTGGCAGAGAGCGTTATTACCGAAGACCCGGAGCTTTACGCCTCCATACAGATGAACCTGCCGGGGATGGTGGATATGGAGGCGCTGTTTCAGAAAAGCGCCGGAACGTGGGCTGATATAGTAAAGAGCAATGACCGGCGCGGGTTTGTCAGGAGAATGAATGCCCTTAAAGAAAGGCTCTACAAGACCGACCCCGAGTTCGGCAGGTCATACGAGGACATGTACAAAGTCCTCGACGAGAAATAGCTTTACAGGAACAGCTTGAAAATGGCGGGAGCGCATGGGAGTCGAACCCACCGAAGACACTCCTAATGCCCCCCGACGGATTTGAAGTCCGCGAAGCCCACCGGGACTCATCCGCTCCCTGATATCTATGTAGAGTATATATTATAGAATCGGTTGAGCGCAATAAATCAGTCGGGATTATACCGTTCTTTACGATTGATATTTATACTCACCCCCCGCCGCACACCTGTCTGCCATCCGCCTTAGGCGGACTTTGGCAGGAGGGAGACTTTGGCAGGCGGGGGTGAGGTAACCAGGTATCAACCAATCTAAAACGATAACCAGCCTGTACTCTTTGGCTTCGTGGTGTATAATGTTAGCAAATTATAATACCGGATGTACGGCAGGTTATTACTATGAAAAAGACACTTGAAATTATCGCAGGGGTTATAATGCTGCTGGTACTGGCCGTCACCATATTAACAATGCCCTGGCCTGTCAGCGTGGTTATGGGTATTATGTTATTCATCAGCTTTCTGACGATTATAATTTATGAGCAACGAAGAAAAAAGAAAGAGAAGGAAGAGGAACAGGCTGAGGGTGTTAAAGACAGGGATGAATGGGGCTCATTTTCATAGCTTTTGTCAAACAACAATCCGGAAGACTGCTTTCGCGATACGATGTCGATAATGAATGAAGTACATCTACGCCGCCTGACCGTGGACGAGGCGCTATTAAAGCTGGATGAGTTCCTTCACGAGGCATATATAGCCGGACTATATCAGGTCAAGGTGGTTCATGGTAAAGGAGCCGGGATAATACGGCAGACAGTCCATCGCAAGCTGGCAAAGCATCCTCTGGTAAAATCATACCGACTGGGTAAGCGAGGAGAAGGCGGTGCGGGAGTCACGATAGTAGAGCTGACTTCGAATTAGTATCGGTTTAAGGGGCTGTGCCCAAAGGGGTGAGTTATTCCAGCTCAATATATTCGGTTACCTCAGAGAGACTGCGAATCCTGGGACAGTCCGTGACCTCGGGGTAAGAATCATTGCGGTCGATGATTATGGGTTTAATACCCACACCCATGGCGCCGACCGCATCTATTTTATACTGGTCTCCAACGTGTACCGCTTCGGATGCCTCAACTCCAGCCCGTTCAAGAGCCATTAGAAATACCCGGGGCTGCGGTTTATCGGCACCTGCCTCGCCGGAGGTTACTATAAAGTCCAGATAAGGGTCCAGGCCCAGCTCAACGCAGAGAGGTTTCATGCCCGATTCGATATTGGTAATCAGACCGATGATTAGAGATTGGTCTTTCAGTTTCTTTATCGTGGGCAAAACGTCGTCATACAGGATGAATTTCGTGTCTTTGTACAGTTCATTCGCCTTCTTGAGGATTCCGGGGATGATATCGGGAGTACCGGATATGTCTAATCCGGATTCGGATAAAATCGTTTTCTGGTAGTCGGTATATATTCTGGCCTGTTCTTCGGGGCTTCTTAGCCTCAATGGGGAAACCGCAATTTCTTCAAACAGGTTTTTATCGGCAATTAATAAACCCGGGCGTATTTTTTCAGGTGATATATCTATGCCGAACTCCTTAAGAGCCCGGCTTTGTAATTCTTCTCGTGGCGGATCATAGAGCG
>Ga0315543_1000523_pt1 | contig 46889 bp, 48 predicted proteins | sample SalMarSW160210MG_2_FD_203098 | JGI IMG/M metagenome (GOLD analysis project Ga0315543, IMG submission 203098) | Salt marsh sediment microbial communities from the Plum Island Ecosystem LTER, Massachusetts, United States - Salt Marsh Sediment SW1601-210 ...
CTGGCTAACCCTTATATCCCTCATTATGGTAGGTGTTTTGAGAAACAACCTGATCCTGACAACGGGTCATGTGGGATTTTCCTGGGCATTCCATGCCAGCTGGATGGCAGTTATGTTTGGCACTTACCATTACCATACAGGCAATCTTGAAGCCCTATTAGAATACCAACGGTTCAACCTATACCTTGGATCACCGATAACATTCATGATAATAACTGCACTGGCAATTTTTAGTTTCAGCCTGTACTGGTCGAAGCTCAAGCCTTCAAAACTGGTTGTAAAATCTTAGATTGTTAACTATTAAACCATTAACAATTAACGAATAACTTTTTACTTTTTACTTTTTACTTGTCTTATGAAAACCCTTATCGTTTATTTATCGCGTCACGGTTGTGCTGAAAAAGCTTCACAGCTCCTCGCAGAAAAGTTGGAGGGAGACGTCGCCGTGATTAACCTGAAAAAAGAAAAAAATCCGGATATTTCAACATACACATCGGTGATAATCGGTGGATCGATCCATGCCGGCCAGGTCCAGGATGGGATTAAAAAATTCTGTCAGAAAAACATGGACCGGTTGCTTCATGTGCAGGTGGGGTTGTACCTCTGTTGCATGGAACGGGGTGACACTGCCTGGAAACAGTTCAACGATGCTTTTCCTGAGAAGCTGCGAGATCATGCCACGGCCAGAGGGTTATTCGGGGGTGAATTCAACTTTGATCGTATGAGTTTCTTTGAACAGAAAATCGTAGAAAAGGTGGCAAAAGTTACGGAAAGCAAGTCCATGATGGACCTGGATGCCATCCATGAATTTGCTGAAAAATTCAAATGAAATGCCTGTAAATTTTGAAGGCTAAGGCTGAGGCTGAGGCGAAGGCGAAGGATTATGAATGGAATAGACGATGAAATAAAAGTCAGCAGTCAGCAGTCTCCAGTCCCGAAAAACTATCAAATGCCTTCCAGTCCGGTTTGATTTGTGGTTTTTCGGGATACGCAAGGCTCAGTGAAAACTAGAGCAAAGCACCAGATAATAGTTCAGGGATGCAAACAATGTAGAGACGTAAGATCTTACGTCTCTACGTTAAAAATTTCCTAACCTATTAACTTTTAACTTATAACCTTCATTTTTTCACCATCTTCACTGCCGTACCGTATGCCAGCAATTCGGCTGCTGCTTTCATCACGGTTGAGGTGGTGAATCGAAGACAGACTATGCCATCGGCTCCCATTGTCTCTGCCTCAGCTATCATCCGGTCGATGGCTTGTTCTCTTGATTCCGCCAGCATTTTGGTATATTCAGTTATTTCACCACCAACAAGGGTTCTGAGCCCGGCAACAATATCTTTACCAATATGTCTTGCCCGGATGGTGTTCCCTCTAACTATACCCAATGTCTTAGTGATTGTATAATCAGCAAATTCATCTTGTGTGGTAATAAGCATTTCTCTGAGATTTGGTAGCTAAAAATTGATTTTTATTTGTCAACATTCTTTGAATAGTGATCATCTTCTTTATTCTGCAGGCGGTCAGTGATCACCTTGATCAGAAGGAGACCCAGACCCAGTATTGCCACCAGGCCTATCAATCCAAACGGAAAGGCAATGATCAGACCAACAATCATGGCAATGATCCATATGATGACAACAATTGCCAGCAGGAAATATCCAATGTATTCCATCATGTTAAGGTTATTAGTTTAGTATTCCTTATATAATTGTATTTACCCCTGAAGTTCATGAACAAACCGGATAACCCAATAACCGATCCATCCGATAACAGCAAGGATCAGGGTCAGTTTTTTCATCCTGGAACTCAGGTTTACGTTAATCTTCCTCCCGGTGATCGTTTCAAAAATCAATGTTAGAAGAAGGATCAGCAATACCGCATAGAGGATGGGCCCGAAAAAATGATGCGAAAAAGAGTTTCTCAGATCGAAATGGGCAACTTCATAAAAAGAGTGAGTCAGTCCGCATGTAGGACAGCTATATCCGGTAAGGCTTTTGAAATAACAATCCGGTAAAGGAAGCCGGTCCGGATTCACCACGGCTGGTGCAACCAGGATGAAAAACAGGAAGACAATTGCCAATAGCCTGCCCGGAATATATAGCAATCGATTATTCCGCACCTTAATCCGTATGGTCAGCAGGTCGGTTGAGATCATTTCGGTAGCTTCAGTCGGTTTTATTTTATCACCCTGTTGTCAGGCTTTTTTAACTTCTCCTTCTGTTTCCGATGCCGGAAAAACATTGAACTCGGGTCCGAATTGACTGAGAAATTCCACACTGAATGCCCTGAAGGTGTAAGAAACCGGCAGGAAAACAACGGATCCGATGTAGGGAATAATCAGCAACAGTATACCGATGCAACAGGTCATTAATCCAAAAACAATAACACAACAGATCACAACAAGGATCAGAAAGAAGATGATGATCCCATAGAGGAGAAAATAGCCGAAATACCGGCTCATTAGGGGGAGAAACTGTCCCCACGCCTTTGTAGCAGAGATCCTGTGCTTGAACATGACTGGTACAACAAAGTCTTTCAGAAACAGGGATATATAGCTGGTAATGATAAAAAAGGTTAAGAAAAGCAGGACCATCCCCATGATGGTATAGACTTTCTGTGCGCCGGTTATATCCCCCTGAATCATTCGGGCGATCAGTCCGAAGAAAAACAGCACGATCAGGATGACAGCCGCAAACACAATGATTCCGTAGACCAGGCGCCAGAGAAAGAGGGAATCCCCTTCCCTGCGGTATTCATGCCATGGTTTGGTGACTTCCGCCTTATCATGCACTACATTGTAAAGGAACATGAATCTTCCGCGTGATGAGAGCCAGGCAAACACCACAACGACTACGATAGCAAAGAGAATCCCAAACAGGATCAATCCAGCCCATGCCGGGTGTGCCATTAACCAATCCCATGCGATAGAAGGGAAATCAACAATGTCCTTAAAATCGTGATGGTGGTCCCATTTGTTGCTTCCTCCTCCACTTCCTCCAGGTCCGTCTAGCAACATAGCAAGGAATGCAGTGAATCCGACTACAAACCATTTTCCGAGATCGAAAGGCTGAAAGAGTGCTTTTTTCATGCGGTCCCAGCCCCGTGAAAGTGCGTCAAAATAGGTTATATTCATAACGATAAAATGTTTGGTTAGTTGTTTGATGGTTTTAATGGATGATTTTCTCTCTATAAAAGCAAAGGATCATTTTTTTGAAAGCTCAACAACGGAGTTGATCTTCAGATTCATCGGAAACGTAAACGTTTGTGCTCCCGATGTTGAGACCGTGCTCGGGGTAGTGCTATCCATGGTAGATTTTACATAGAACCCTTCTTTGTAGGCGAAATACCAGGTCATTACTCCCTCTACATCCCCTTCTGAGGTAAGTGTTATCCCCTGTGCACTTTGAGTCCCGTCCCGGGAGCCACTGATCTGGGAGACGATCTTGACACATTCATACCCGTCTACGGTTTCTATCCCTTCAAATGTGTTATCACTTTTAAGGATCATGACCACCTCTTCATTTTCGGAAGTCTCATTGATGGTATCGGTTTCAGACCAGGTATCTCCTATCTTGATCCTCTGATCGGGAAGATCGGGAAAGAACTGTTGGAAATGGAGTGCAATGCTGCGGCTTCCTGCCTGGGCAATGGAATATTTGATCGGTTCAGCCCCGGAAAGATCAAGCTCTTCGCCTTTATCCGACAGGTCCATCTTGAACCGTTTCCCCAGTGTTTCGCTTACATCCGCTGAAATGTTCATCATGGGACTTCTGACAAACATTCCCAGAGTATCGAGGGTGATATCCAGTGTAAGCTTCCCCTCTGAAACGGATACCGGCTTCATATCAAACGCCAGAATTTGTTCAATATCAGCACCAATTGATTGACCCTGGATTTCCATTGTCTGGTTTATATCACTCTCTGACCGGTAAAAGAGTCCTGTTTCCGGTGGTAATTTATAAGATAGGGTTAACCCCGTTTCCGGGCTCTCAGCCAGCGGTTTTTTAGCCGCACAACCAGCCAGAAAAAAGACTACAGGCAAAAAGAAAATTGCCATAGTCATTGCATTTCTGATTCGTTTACTATTCATCATGGTATTAGATTAGAAAATTGCATAATTATTTTAAAATGAATTTTACCTGTAGATTTCCTCAACAAAATATGAATTTTACCTGAGATAATCAAGGATCACACTCGATCACTTTCAAATCTGTTAACAGATTCACAATATCAAAAATTTCGCACTCATGAATGGCTTCAATTCCAGCACTCTCCATAATTGCACCTATGGTCTTCGGCCTTGCACTAGGGAAAGGCAGATTGAACATAAACCTGCCCTGTGGTTCAGTAAGGTTAATTTTTCGCTCTTTCCCGTCACGCCCCTCTCCTATCCAGATTACGACACTGCTGATAAATTGGCCGTAGCGAGCAGTGATAAAACGTACCCTCGCATTCTGTTTTTCTCTGACCTTTACAGATAATCTCTCCTTATGCGATACATCTGATTTTAACAGTCCAAGATCAATTTCCAGAGAAATTTTCTCCTCCGTAAGGGAATATCTGAAATAGGGTCGCTTCTTTTCATAAACCTCCTCTTTCATTACAATATGGAGTGAAGCCATTGCTTCAAGAAAATCCTGGACTGTCTTAACATGAAGGTTTAGCCGGGAAGCTGCCTCCGAGGCAGATACATTATGGTAAGTTTGAAGTAGCCGGAAGATATCTTTTGCATACTCTTTCGATATATAATGACCAAATATAGCTGCACTTTCAAAGTTCATTCCGTTATCGCGAGATTGGATGTATTTGCATAGTATTTATTCTCTCAATGATCCTGTTCGAATCCCCTGTACTAAAGTGCTCAAAAAATTCAATAAATAGCTTTCCCAGAGAAGCACAGAGCTGATCAAAAGATAAGGCATCTTTATACTTTAAATAGTCGGTTCTGGAAATGTATACAGATACGTTACCATCCCTGTCAAACCTGACCCATGTCGTATCCAGATAATCTGTCAATATTCCAACCTGCCTGGTTAATTTTGAATTGACAGAAATCACAATACTGCCGTTCTCAAAATACGGGATAGCAATCAGGTGTTTGTGTAAAAACCGGGCAAATTCCTGGATTTTAGTTCCGGAACTTGAAACCTTACCCGCAGGAAGAGGCCTTTCAGTAAAACCTGCCTTTGTTTCATCCACCGGGAGGGCAGCAAGCTCAAGTATCTCACGGGAGCGCCATGTGAGCTTTCGGGAAAATAGCAAAACAAGCACCCAAATTCCAAACACGATGAAGAGAATACCCAAAATGCTATTAAATGAATAGATCGGATGAAATCCAAACAATAAAACGGAGACAGAGAGTGCAGAACAGGTGAAGAGAAATAAGGTGAATACCAGAAAGCCAAAATTCTTTGTCCTGATGAATATTAAAAAGATAAGAAAACCATAGGAAAATGTGATCAATGCTACCAATGCAAAAACAAGAAACAGTCCCATGGCAAGCATAAGAAGAAGTGCATAAAGACTGATTGTAATTCCAATTATTGATCCAATCCCAAGTGTTGCAGGTTTTAACTTATGAAAAATTTGCATGGTTCGCGCTATTTAGGTTACCGGTCAACTTCTAAAAACATATTACTGACGGAAGAAGTAAACCTGTTCATGACTTGCATATTGTATCATAGGTTTTGAATTAGACTAGAACAATCCCAATGCAATTGGAATGAAGGTCAGAATTACTAGAAAAATAAAAACAGTCAGAACTGCAACCACAATTAAAAGAGCGGTTTCAGGTTTGGTTGGTTTGTTTTCTTCATTTATTCCCATCTGGTCAGTATTTTATATTATTATTCAAATATTTTATAATTTATATACTTTACGTTTTATAAACTATACAAATGTATAATATGACGATTAAAAATCCAAATATTTTCAAAGAAAAAAGTCGTCAGACGAATCCAAATCGCCTGACGACACATATTTACTCGAAATATACCTTCAGTTTATTAGCTTCTTTGCTGTCTATGATCCAACCTTAATAGTTATCTTTTTTGAATGTTTTCCTCCCATTTTTGATTCAACAAATGGTTCAATCCACCCGTTTGATCCATTCATTTTGACCAGTCCCCGGAATTTCAATGTTTCTTTACCTTTTAGCCGGAATTCTGTATCCTTTCCTGTAATGGATTGATAGGTTGAGCTGTTATCGAGTGGATCAAAGATCGTAACATCTTCCATCAGGTTAATGATTTCAATGTTATCCGATGAATGGATGGTCAGTTTATCTTTTACTGCTCTTTCGAGCTTCACGGACCGATCTGAGGCGGTTGGATATACCCGGTCATTCTTCACCCACACTTCAAGCCAGTAAAGATCGTCTGTTTCCGGTTTAATGAGCACCTTATCTATCTCTATTTTAGGAAACTGGCTGGCACAGTAGAGGACGAATTTTGTATTCTTTTCCGCTTCCATTTCAATGTACCTGGAAGGTGGCGTTCTTCGCATGTGTTTTTTGGGTGATCCACCGATCCAGATTTCTCCCAAATCGGGGTGTTTAACCTTATGCGGGTCTATCCAGCCTTCACCGGTCAGTTCAAGATCAATCCACGTTAACATTTCCTCATCAGAAACTCTTCCGTCACCGTCCTGATCAGCATCAAATGCCGGAGTACCCCACAACTCAATCAGGTAAGAATATGCACCCAGCATATAATAGGTAGCTGCGTGCGCCTGACCGGAAAGTCCTCCAATAACGGGACTGTAATTTTTTAATATCCGGGCACCGGATGTCACTATGTTCGTCTGAACATCCATATCGTGCTGGTAATCAGCAGTTACCTGCCGGTTGAACAGTTGGGCATACTTATTCGTTTTGCGCATTTGTTCCAGTCTCTGCTCAATTTGTTCATCTGCTTCCTGGCGTTGCTCCCGGGAAAGATCTCTCCGGCTTTCCGGCGGTGCCTGAAACATGATCAATCTGCCGGTATTATGATAATGGAAAGAGGCGAAAATATTTGGATGCGCGAGTTGAAACTCAAACACATTTCGGGTTTCTGACTCAGACATGGGGTATGGGTTACCTGCCTGCAGGTTCCATCCATAGGGAAAATTCCTGTTCGGATCGGGACCACCGAGATCATCTTCATTGATCATCCCATCCCCATCGTTATCAAAACCTTCAGAGCCGATTCTTCGAAACCTCATACACTCCTCTTCAGGATCAGCTACCAGTAAAAATCTCCGCTTGTCCGGTGAAAGTTTAAACATACCATCCGGATCTTCAATATACATGTCTGACAATTCACAATCACCATCCACATCCTCTGTTTGATCTTCATCATATAAACCATCCCCATCATTATCTTCAGGACGGTAGGTCTCCCTTGGGTTATTTGCTGTATTCGGCTGCGTCACATAGGAATCATTGGCATCTACATTCAATCCCGGAAGGATATAAAATGTTGTACTATTAACCAGTTCATAGACATAGGGATCGTAATCATAGCGGGTAAGGAGGTACCACATCAGGTAGAGTGAACAGGTTATACCGTTCACTTCATTCCCGTGAATTGCACCGTCGACCCACATGGCTGGTTTCGAAGGATGATCACCGGTGGATTTTGCAGTGATGGTAATCAGGTACTGATCCCTTCCCATCCTGCTTTTTCCAATACTTTCAATGTCAGAAAGATGTGGATATTTCTTCTGGATATCATGCATTATCCCGGTCCATTCATCAAAGGAATAGTATCGTTTCCAGCTGATCGGAAAATCAAGCTCCCCGTGATAGCCGCCCGGACTTTCCTGCTTTTTATCCTGCGCGAAGAGGGGCATACTCATCAGAAAGGCAAGAACGATCAGCACGTTATAAACAACCTTTTTTTGAAAATATGTTCGTTTTTTCATGGTTTGCCCTCCTGTTAATAGATTATTGATTTAACCTTTGTACCGCCTTTCTGGGATGACAGGATCACCTGTAAAGGAACATCCCCTTCAACGGCAATTACCCATTTCACCACCCGTCCGGGTCCGGTCTGTTTCTCTCCGGGCTGGTCATAACTTACACGTTGTCTCATGTACCGGTACATCATGGGTGAGTAGGGTGTAATGCTTCTTTGTCGGGCTTGACTGGTGGAGGGTTGCTCCCTCCTGGGTCTGTATCCCGGGATTCTCATTTTCCCTTCCAGCACTCCCAATTTCTGATAAGGTGTACCCTGAAGAAAGGTTATTTTATCACGATCGCCCGCCAGCCAGATCACATCAGGCCGGTTGCCTGCCAGCTCCGCTCCCTGGCCAATATGTGTTGCCAGTTTACCCTGGTTCTCAACATTAACCGTAACCTCAACCACCTTATATTTACCAGTTCCACTACCTTTCTTTACAACAACATTATCTTCATTACCTGAAGCGGTAGCCATCTGAGCTTTATTGGTAGTGTAAAGGATTTTCGCTGTTGCATCCGTAATCTCTACCTCCGGGAGCAGAGTAGCCCGGAATAATTCGAACTGCCAGTGTTTTTCACATACATTGATCAAGGGTGTTCCCGGAAAGGCATTGTTCGTTCCAACGGGTGATTTCCATCCGCCAATCTCTCCCTCACCCAATTCGGGATGATTAAAAGGTTTCCAATCGATAAAATAATCTCCTCCGTAATGTTCGTCCTGATAGTTCAGCAGTTCTCTGTTCCGGTTCAAATAAGCATCGTCCCCTTCAAATTGAGGAAAACCATCGATATCATTCATGGGATTCCATAGTTCAGTAGTCACGGAATAAAGGCCATATTGCATATACATCCAGTCGGATGCCATTCCGTAGTTGTATCGCTGATCCCTCTCCTCATTATAGCTTACTCTCCATCCACGAGGCAATTCATATCCCCGCTGTTTTGCATATTTATTAGCTGAAGTCTTTTGCAGCTCTTCCTTATAATGAGCCAGTGAATCCGGATACAACCAGGCTTTGGGCACTTCCTCCCCAAGGATTTCCAGGTACTTTTTCCCCATGATCATGTCCATTACAGCCACATCTTTGGGATGCAGATTTTGGTGGGGTGAGGTACCCAGAGGCCTGTAAGTAAAGCCACCGGATGTATGATAATACTGTCCTATAAGGATGTTGGTGTGGTTTGTAAAAAATTCCGCGATTGCATGTGCTTCAGGTGATGAGGTTGGGTATTTGCCGCTACCACCCTGCATACCATCCTCCCTGAACCACACTTCCGGGAAATTCCGGTTTACATCGATACCCCTCTCTGAATCTTCTCCCCGCTTACCATCCTTATCGTTGTCCTTATCTTCGGTTATCACGGAATACCTTTCTAACGTTGTTTTTTCATTATTACCGAGTCTTACCATTAACCTCGGATCCATGTCATCTTTCACATACCTGCCGTTGGGGTCTTTATAACGGAATTGTGTGTAATAACCATCACCGTTCAGGTCATCCGGGCCATCCTCATTGATCTTTCCATCCCCATCATTGTCTACTTTCTCGCTGTTTTGCCGCTGGGCAATTCCCACTTCCACACTATTATAGACACCATCCGGATTAACGACCGGGCAGATGTAGAACACTTTCCTGTCAATAAGCTCCTTTATTTGAGGGTCTGTTTCATAACCGGCAACCAGTTTATCAATGATGTAGAGACAAACTTCAGTTCCTGTATATTCATTTCCATGCATGCTGGCACAGATCCATTGTCCTGGTTTCCCCTGGTGCGATTTCATAGCTGGCACATTTTTAATCCCCTCCTTTCTTATATTCCGCAAATCAATATGCCCGTCGAGGGTGGTTCCTGTCTGCAAATTGGTAATCACCAGCACATAAATCGTCCGGTCAAAATTGCTTTTACCAATTTCAATTAATTCCGTAATGGAAGGATACGCCTTTGCAATATCCTTCAGGTACTTCACAGTGCCCGTATATCCGTGGTACTTATCAAAGGATATGGGTACTTTTTGACCTGAGCAAACATTGAACTGGACTGTACCATACAGAAGGAACAGTCCAATGAGCATTAAAAGCTTCAAATGACGATTTCCCATAATTAAACTCTCCCTGAATTTTAAAAGTTAGAAATGACTTTGAGTTGTTGAATGTAAAGAATTAAAAGTAACAATTATATAACAGTTGTACTATGATGAAAAACATATTTGTCATAATTCGCAACCCGATTTCAATTCGGGTTGCGAATTACTCTCACAAAACATATATATTTGTTCTATGGAAAGAAACAGTGAGATCTACTGCACAAACCGATCTGAGTGGCGCAAGTGGCTTACAAAAAATCATAATAAAGAGAAAGAGGTCTGGTTAATCTATTATAAGAAACACACCGGCAAACCAAGAGTTTCCTACGACGATGCTGTTGAAGAAGCCATCTGCTTCGGATGGATTGACAGCACCATCCAGCGAATGGATGACGAGAGATACAGGCAAAGATTCACACCCAGGAACAGGGATAGTAAATGGTCAGCACACAATGTCAGAAGGGCAAACAAGATGATACGTGAAGGAAAAATTATGAAAGAAGGTCTGGCGCTCTTCGAAGAATGGAAAGCAACCGGTAAAGCGCCGGTATCAAGAGAGAACATGCGGGAAGAACCCATTCCGCCGCACCAACTGATTCAGGCCCTGAAAAAGAATCGAGAAGCGTTGGATCATTTCAATCAACTTGCTCCCTCGCACAAAAGGAACTATATCCTGTGGATCAACGATGCAAAAAAAGTGGAAACAAGAAACCGTAGAATTGACAAAGCAGTTGTGATGCTTGAAAAGAACATTAAATCGTTTATGTAACTTAATCCGTGATGCTATTCACATAGAGTATGATGAAGAAACAATGGTATGAGGAACTTTTTCAGAACTACGCTGAAAATTATGATAAGGAACCGTATACAAAAGGGACAACCGGTGAGGTGGACTTTATTGAAAAAGAGATAACCTTCAACAAAACAGTGAAAATCCTGGATATTGGTTGTGGAACCGGCAGGCATGCTATCGAGCTGGCAAAAAGGGGCTATGCAGTTACGGGAGTGGATCTGGCAGAATCACAGTTAGCCAGGGCAAGGGAGAAAGCTGAAATGGAAAACGTACGTGTGAATTTTCAGCAGGCTGATGCAAGGAACCTTGCCTTTTCGGATGAGTTTGACCTGGTAATCATAATCTGTGAAGGGGGCTTCTCCCTCATGGAGACGGATGAAATGAACTATGCCATCCTGAAGAACGCATACACCGCTCTCAAAAAAGGAGGGAAACTGATTTTTACCTGCCTGAATGCCCTGTTCCCTCTCTTCCATTCAATAAAGGAGTTCATGGAGAAGAACGACCAGAAATCAGGGAATAATACCTTTGATCTGATGACCCTGCGTGATGCTTCAACCGTTGAATTCACCGATGATGCAGGCATTGTAAGAAAATTGAAATGCAACGAACGATATTTTGTCCCTTCAGAAATAACCTGGTACCTCAAATCCCTGCATTTTAAAAAAATCGGAATTTTTGGATGCAAACTGGGGAATTTCAGCAGAGAAGAGGCCCTTACAACGAAAGATTTCGAGATGCTTGTTGTGGTGGAGAAAAGTTGACAGGAAGGGAATTGGTGAGTGTAATGAGGAGAGAAGTGAGTGGTGAGGTGGAACAGTTATATGTTATGCCAAATGAAATTTAGAACCTGGTTATCAAAAATGAAAAAAGTACTCCTCTGGAGTTTAGTAATTGTTGCTTTATGGTTGCTATACATGGTTATAAACCTCAAACCAGGTAATAAACCTTTATCTCCACAAATAACTTTTTTGCAAAATCAGCCGGTGGTCGATGGTCTTCTGGACGAGAGCCTGAAAGAAATGTTGCCCAGACGAAAATATAACTTCAGATTTAATATTAACTTTCTAAAAGGATCGGCAGGTTCAAATTACCGCATTGCATATGGAACCAATTTTATTTATCTCTACCTTGAAGCCAGCGCAGATAGCCTTATTTGCCGTGACAGGGGCTATCAGAATGGCGACGGTTTCATTCTTACCATTTCGAATAGGATACCGGGTAAGAATAAAACGGATGAACATTATGTGATGGGATTTTCATCTCAATACGAACCGAATCAGGAGTGGGCAAAAAAAGTTCTATGGAACTACAATGGAAATGTTATGCTCTACAGACTGCCTGAGGATGTTCTTTTTGAATACCAGGCAAAAGATGGCAGGATTGGATTTGAAGTTGTTATCCCATGGCCGATTATTTACCCCTATCACCCATTTTTATCAGCGGATATTGGTTTTAACCTCTGGTTTGTAAAAGCACATCCTGGTAAACGTTTCCCGAATGTACAGGGTGTTGCCTTTGAGTTCCCCTCCGAAACCGGGGCAAGAAGGTATAGAAAAGTTGTTTTTGAACAGCCAAAAATTGATCAAGATTGTCAATCTTACCTGATACTTGATAAAAATCACTGTTTCCATGGTGAAAATATACAATTCAATGCAACTGTTTTATCTGCCCAACCATTGAAAGAAAAGTTTCAAGTAGTTGTTTTTGATGAAAGTAAGGAGTTGGTTGCAAAAACGATATTCACAATAGATACGGAGGTTGGAATATCAAATAACCGGTTTTTTTTCGATGCTCACGAAATATCACCGGGCAACTATAGTATTGAATGGTTGGGTACTGCAAGCAACTCATCGGGGAAATTGAACCTTACTGTTTTTCCTGAATTTGATTACACAACACTTGTTGAAAGACTGGAAAAGCTAAAAACAAATATCAAGGAAGGAAGTTACACCACTTTCAGGTTTTATATTGAAGAAATTGATCGAAAACTGAATAGGCTGAAAGATTATGAGAATTACCCTGAAGGTTTGACTGATATAACCGATTTACTGGATTACCTTAAATTCATGGAGTCAGGTAAGGACACCATCTCGGCACAGACCGGTATCTTCAGAAGAGCATTCTGTTCTGAACTGGACAGTACCCTGCGACCCTATAAAATAAAGATTCCTGAGAACTACAACAAATCCGAAAAATATCCACTGCTGGTTTTTTTACACGGAAGCGGGAGAACTGATGAAGACATGTTCGACAAGTACCATCGTTACCTCAGTCAGGACAATCTAATTCAAATTGCACCCAATGCAAGAGGAGTATCTCACTATTATGGAACACCAGAAGCTCAATTCGACATCAAAGAGGCAATTCAGGATGCTATCCAAAATTATAGTGTAGATACAGCAAATATCTTTCTTACAGGCTTCTCAATGGGTGGTTATGGTGTTTACCGTACATACTTTGAAAATCCAGGATTGTTTAAAGGATTGGCAATATTTTCAGGGATGCCTAAAGTTGGTCTGTTAAGAAAATCCAGAAAAGGGGAATACCCGAATTTCCTCAAAAAGAAGAACTATGAAAAACTGACCGGTGTGCCGATCTTTATTTACCATGGAAAGAATGACCTGAATTGTCCCTTTGAACTAACCAGGAAATTTGTTGATAAACTATTGGATTCAGATGCAAGTGTTCAAATGGCTTTCAATGAAGGTACCGGCCATTCTTCACCTGATAAAAGGGAAATATTAATCCAGTATTACAGCTGGTTAAACAGGTTGATAGCATTAAATGAGTGACAGGTGCCAGGGTAACATTGTTCAACGTTCCATCCTGACAATCATAAAATTCGGTCAGGATTTCTAAGAAACGATACAACAAAAGAAAATAAATTCGACGAAAATGAGCTTACAGGAATACCTTCTTCCCTACATCATGTCAAATGCTGTAGGGCTGCTATTAATCTATATCTGTTACCGGTGGTTCAGAGCAGGACGGATCCTATTTGGTCTGATATTTCTTGCTGCAGGCGTTTTCAATTTTTATATTACCTGTAAATCGCCCGAAATTTATGTTGACGTGTATGGAGCATCTGCAGTGTTTTCGTTTTATAAAAACTTCATCTACGGTTTTTTCAACCAACATGTAGCGTTATTTGTCCGGTTGATAGCGATTGGACAGGTAACCGTGGGAATCCTGCTGTTCACGCGTAAGGTGTACTTTAAGATCGGAATTGCCGGTGGGGTACTTTTTCTTTTGGCCATTTCTCCCCTGGGGATTGGATCAGCGTTCCCCTGTACGGTATTCATGGCGATTGGTCTTTATCTGCTTTACCGGAATAAAATGAAAAATGAAACGTAACTTTACAGTCATTCACGTTCAAAAGATTAATTTCCATTGATGGAGAAAGATGCAATAGCTGATTTTATTCTGAAAAACTACGGTCTGCAAGGAGACATTACCCCCCTGGGTAGTTACATTGACACGAATTTCATGCTTGTAACGGATCAGGGGAATAAGTACATCTTCAAACTCTCATCTCCAACCGACTCAATAGAATTTCTTAAGGAGCAAAGCAGGATCCTGGTTGCCCTTGCCAGCAAACTGGGTCCGGGCAGGCATGTCCCCTGTGTGGTTCCATCCCGGGATAACCTGGAAATTGTGCCTTATAAGGCATCCGATGGAAAAACGGTAAATGGCCGGTTACTCAGTTTCATCGAAGGGGAATTTTTTGCAAACGTGGCTCACTCATCCAAAATCCTGTTTGATCTCGGTGTATTTCTTGGAGAAATGGATCAGATCCTTCAAAAAGCAACAACATCCCACATTGCAGATCGCAAGCTTTTCTGGGACCTTCAGAACTTTCCCGATATCGAAGAGTATATCATTTGCGTTGAAGAGGTTTCTATTCGCCGGTTAGTCCGTTATTTCCTTCTTCAATTTCGTAGCATTGTGCAACCGGTTTTACGGGATTTAAGAAAACAGGTCATTCATAATGATGCAAACGACTGGAACCTGCTGATCAGGGAAGGCATGGTTACCGGCATCATTGATTTTGGAGACATGGTTCTCTCTCAGACCGTCAATGAATTGGCGATTGCTCTGACTTATGCAATCATGGGCACGAAAGACCTCATAGGCACGGCTATTGAGGTAATCAGGGGATATCATTCCGTTTTACCACTCGAGGAAAGAGAAATCCGGTTGCTCTATTATCTCATTGCAACCAGGTTGTCAATCAGTCTCTGCATGTCAGCCCGGACAAAAAAAGCAGATCCATCCAATAAATACGCTTCCATCAGTGGAAAACCTGCTACTGATCTCTTAACCCGGTGGATTGAGATCAGCCCACTACATGCAACGAACAGGTTCATGGAAGCGTGCGGACATTCCCTGCCCGGGGAAGGAGATCACACCTTGCATTTGAAAAAACGTCAAACGTTTATAAGTTCCGCTCTCAGCCTGAGCTATGACGAACCAATCCGGATGGTGAAAGCAGCATTTCAATACATGTACGATGACCGGGGAAACACCTACCTCGATTGTGTTAATAACATTTGTCATGTTGGACATTGCCATCCACGGGTGGTTGAAGCGGGACAGAAGCAGATGGCAAACCTGAACACAAACACGCGGTATCTTTTTGATGAATTGAGCCACTATTCAGAAAAACTGTGTGCTACATTCCCTGGTGAACTGAACAAAGTTTTCTTTGTAAACTCAGGAAGCGCAGCAACTGACCTGGCATTGCGATTAGCCAGGACCCACACGAACCGGGAGAGAATCATTGTGGTGGATCATGCGTACCACGGAAATATCTCCTCTGCGATAGAGATCAGCCCGTACAAGTTTGATGGGAAGGGTGGCATGGGTTGTGTTCCCACAACTCTTAAAACGATGATACCAGACACCTTCCGGGGGAGGTACCGGAAGGAAGATCCCGATGCCGGGTATAAATATGCTGCTGATGTTGAAGCTATCATCGGGAGATCAGAACAGCAGGGAAAGCATGTAGCTGCTTTTATCTGCGAATCCATCATTGGTTGCGGGGGCCAGGTAATGTTACCTCCGGGTTACCTTCAGGAAGTATACCGAATGACAAGAGAAAAAGGAGGAATTTGTATTGCAGATGAAGTGCAGGTAGGATTTGGCCGGGTGGGTTCAGCTTTCTGGGGATTTGAACTTCAGGATGTTGTGCCGGATATTGTTATCCTGGGCAAACCGATGGGCAATGGACATCCCCTGTCTGCTGTGATAACAACCAAAACCATAGCCCGTTCGTTCGAAAATGGAATGGAATTCTTCAGCTCTTTTGGTGGAAACCCGGTTTCATGTGCCATAGGAGAGGCTGTTCTGGATGTGATCATAGAAGAAGGGCTCCGGGAAAATGCGCTGGAAACAGGAAATTTTTTGCAATCCGGATTGATTGAAATGCAAAAAAAATATCCAATAATTGGAGATGTCAGGGGATCCGGACTCTTTATTGGTATCGAATTTGTGTTGAATAGAGAAAGCCTTAAACCGGCTACAAGGGAGACCAAAAGAATTGTTGAGGAGATGAAAAAAAGGAAAATTCTGGTAAGTACAGATGGCCCTTACCAGAATGTGATTAAATTTAAGCCCCCAATGGTTTTTTCCCTCGGGAATGCAGGCTGTTTTTTAAATAACCTTGCTGATGTCCTCAAGAAATTTTAAATGTTGTTATTCATGAAGCTATTTCGTATTTCATTCCCGGCTTTTGTATTGCTTTTTTTTATGGTTTCAGCTGATTTGGCAGAGACTACCGTTGTTATTCAATTCCATAATATCAGGGGTGAGGAGGGAAACATGTTGATCTCGATGTATGACGCTCCGAACCAATTCCCATACCAGCCGAAGTGGAAGTATATGATATCAAAATCCAGGTTAATGGAGCAGGGTAACCGGTTTCACATCAAAGAAGTTATATCCGGAAAGTACGCCATTGCTATTTTCGATGATGAAAACTGTGATACGGTAATGCAAAAGAATTTCCTGGGTATTCCAAAAGAGGGCTACGGGTTTTCAAACAATCCCAAACCGTCCATCAAAGGAGCTCCAGCTTTTGAGGACTGTACATTTGCTGTAAGTGAAGGGGCAGAGAACCTCGTTGAGATTGAGCTGCAATATCTATTCAGAAAGCCGGATGAAGAGATTCATTAGACCGGGTCAGTAATACTCAAAACAAAATAGGATCAGCAATGAAAAAAAATCATTTATTCAAAACAGGATTCAGTAGTATGCTGCCATTGATCTTCATGGCACTCATACTCTTCTCCTGTACCAGGCAGGAGGATAATCGGTTGCCCAACGTAGTCATCATTTTCATTGATGATATGGGGTATGGGGATATTGGATCATTTGGCGCAACGGAGTATGCTACACCGCACCTTGACAGGTTAGCATCGGAGGGGATGCGGTTCACCAATTTTTATGCAGCACAGGCTGTTTGCAGTGCCTCACGGGCTGCTCTGCTTACCGGGTGCTACCCGAATCGCATTGGAATTTCCGGTGCATTGGGACCAAATGCCAGGGTGGGTATCCACGAGGATGAGGAGACAATCGCAGAACTCTTAAAGAGCAAAGGGTACGCAACCGGTATCTTTGGAAAATGGCACCTGGGGCACCATGACCAATTCCTGCCGCTTCAACATGGATTTGATGAATACCTGGGACTGCCCTACTCCAATGACATGTGGCCGGTTTACTACGATGGGGGAGCAATCAGCGATAGTTCCATCAATCCCCATCGCAGAAATTACCCGGTTCTTCCCCTGATTGAAGGAAACGAAAAGCTTGAAGAGATCAGGACGCTCGATGACCAGGCAAAACTGACGACTCTCTATACGGAACGTGCGGTTGATTTTATCCAGCGGCACCAGGGTGAACCATTCTTCCTCTATCTTCCCCATACCATGGTTCATGTTCCACTGGGCGTATCGGAAAAATTCAAAGGAAAAAGCGAACAGGGATTGTTCGGTGATGTGGTAATGGAAGTAGACTGGTCCGTCGGACAAATGATGAATACATTAAAAGAACTGGGGCTCGATAAGAACACACTGGTCCTGTTCACCAGCGACAATGGTCCCTGGCTCAACTACGGGAATCACGCAGGTTCAACCGGTGGACTCAGAGAAGGCAAAGGAACCAGTTTTGAGGGGGGGCAGCGTGTTCCCTGCATTGTACGCTGGCCCGGCGTAACAGAAGCCGGAACAATAAGCAATAAAATGGCTTCAACCATTGACATCCTGCCGACACTGGCTGAAATAGCCGGAGCACAATTGCCTGATCATATCATTGATGGTGTAAGCATACTACCCTTGCTCCGGGGAGATGAAACGGCAAATCCACGGGACCACTTTTACTATTACTACCAGCGCAACTCACTGGAGGCTGTAAGGAAAGATCATTGGAAACTGGTATTGCCTCACACCCATCGAACCTACGAAGGTGTATTACCGGGGAATGATGGATTTCCCGGTCCCTATGCATGGAAGGAGGCAGAATATGCACTGTATGACCTGAGAAGGGATCCGGGAGAACGGTACGATGTGAAGGAGCTTTATCCGGAAATCGTTGCAGAACTGGAAACCCTGGTCGAAAAAGCCCGGCAAGACCTGGGCGATGACCTGACCGAACGGACCGGAAAGAATGTGCGGGAAATTGGCAGGCTGAAGGATGATGGAGAATAGAAAAAGGGATTGAATTTATCCAAAGTATCACTATGCTCAAACCATCCAAAGCCGGGTCTCTTTTTATCTGTTTCGTGAGTTATCTCATCACGCTTGTTTTTTGTGTCCTTATCCTGCGGCATACGGACAGGGGTAATCCATTGGTTAACGCTGCAATCCTGGATCTTTTTGCCACACTCCTGATTGTTGCTGTGAGCTATACATTTAACAATTCCAGCCTCTATGATCCATACTGGAGTGTAGCTCCCTTCCCCATTCTCCTGTATTGGAGCCTTTCAACAGGAAGTGACATACTCACCTTGCGGCAAATGATCATACTGGTCCTCGTGTTATTCTGGGGAAGCCGCTTAACGTACAACTGGATCAGGCGCTGGAAAGGGTTGCAGGATGAAGACTGGCGCTATGCCAATTTTCGAAAAAAGTATCCACGCTCTTACTGGATCGTAAGTCTTTTTGGGATCCATCTATTGCCCACGATTGTGGTTTTTTTAGCCTGCCTCTCCATCTACCCGGCAATTGTTATCAAACCCGCATCATTGGATCTATTCGATCTGGTTGCCATTGGGGTAACCCTCTGTGCCATATTGATCGAAACCATTGCTGACGAGCAGTTAAGGAAATTCCTGCACAGGCCAACAGGTCAATCCTTTTTATCTTCCGGGTTGTGGAAGTACTCCAGGCACCCGAACTATTTTGGTGAAGTCCTGTTCTGGATCGGGTTGTTCCTCTTTTCTTGCGAATCAGGTTCCTTCTACTGGTGGACACTGCCAGGACCTATTGGTATGATCACCCTCTTTCTTTTTATCAGTGTCCCCATGATCGATCAGAGGATGCTGCAAAGAAAAAAGGGATATGCAACGTATATGAGAAATACCTCGGGATTGGTTTTATGGTTTGTAAAGAAGATTGAGTAATGAGAAGTGAGTGGTGAGTAGTGAGTTATTAGAAATAGGTACTCAGACCTAGGTCCTGGGTGCTCGGTAAAAGATTGGAATACATTTTTAGCTCCGTAGACCGTGCCTGCCCTCCTGCGGCGGGTAAACCCTGCCAGTCCGGCAGGCTGGCGGCAGGCAGGAGCGAAATATTGGTAGACGTCAAACAACAATTCCGATATTGTATCGGACATTTTTGCATGTAGAGGCTGTCTCAAGAGTAAATATAAAAAGTTTCACGCAGAGAACGCAGAGAACCGCAAAGTACGCAAAAGTCTAATTATTAGGCATATAATCTTTGCGATCTTTGCGAATTTCTTTGCGAACTTAGCGTGAAATCATCTCTTTGTGTATTTTTGAGACAGCCCCTACTTCCCAAACGGAAAGCCAATCTGCAGTTCCACTAAAAGATAAAAACGGGCAGCCGGTGTTTTCGGGCTGTGCCAGGGTTGCCCGAGTTCATCTTCCAGATAATAACCAAGCTTCGTTGGATAAGCAACTCCAGCCACACCGCCTAAATTCAGTGACCGGCGTGACTTGAAAAGCCATTTGTGACCAAAAGTCCCGCCAACCATGATATCGGTCTCACGGTTTAATTGATCTCCAAATGCTCCTGCATCTTTCTCATCATAACCACCAAAACCATACTCAAAATACCCTCCCCAGTAAAACCTGCCAGGGCTCTGGATGTTACCAAGCAGGGACTTAATGCTGACTCCCAACCCCATGCTTGCGGGAATAACCCGTACATCGGAAGATTTCCAGAAATCGGTGTAACGGGCATGATATAACAATCCGCCATAATAGTATCTAAAATGTGGAGTAATAAATGTATTTTGAAAGATGCGTAACTCCAATGATATAGCAGGTCCATATTCAATTAGTCCGAGGGGATCAACCTGCCATATGATCCGCTCAACCCGGTCATCAACTATGTGGTTTGGCAAATGTGAATTGTATCCAGTTGAAAAACATTTGCCCAATGGTACCATGAAAAGAAAGGCAATGATGCAACAATACCTGATCCGTCTGTTTTTGTTTATGTTTGCAAAAAACATATTACCTTTAGTTATTTCAGTAAACTTACAAATCTTTATCCTTACTGCATTCTTAAGACGGCATATAAACTTCCAAAAAACAGTAATACATTGATAAAAACTTCTACAGACAAACTTTTGAAATACAGCCTCGGACACATGTTACCACCCGTTGCGGTCTACATGGGATATTTTTTTATGCTGGTTGGTATTCCAAGTATCATTTTCGGGAATCCCTTCCTTGGGGGAGGTATAATTCTGTTGGGATTGTTTATCAGTTTTACTTTTCGGGGAGTGATCATTGATGTGCAGAAAAGGGAAGTGTTAACCTATACCAGCATTATCTGGATAAAAAGAGACAAACAGGTAAAGAACCTGGATGATTACAGGATCATTACGGTGAACCGATCCTCCATGAGCTACCGTTCCTATAGCTGGTCGAACAGGTCGGCTGTCTTTACCAATTACTATTATACCCTCTTCCTGTCAAAAGACACAAACAAAAAAGGCATTCCGGTAGCTACGTTTAAAAAGAGGGAAACAGCCCAGGAGGAGGCACAAAAACTGGAGAAATTGTTTGATCTGAGACTGCAGGCAACGAGAATGTAACTTCCCTGTGGGTAGAATTTGCAGATCGATTTTTTTCTAATTGGGTATTCGGTTTTCGCCTGCCATACGGCAGGTAAAGTTACGAAACCCGATTGAAAAAAATAACTTTGATCCTTTGGATAGTTGTATAATGAGTTTATTTAATTATAGTATGTTTGTTTATAAAACCTGTGATCATGCACCGGGTCCCAACTAACCTCATTCGTACCGGCATCCTCCTGATTTGTACCGGTTTATTGTATTTCTCCTGCAGCCGTGAAGAAAAATCAGCACCACCGGCAGACAGGGCCTACCTTCTTGTTTTGGGAACAAGCCAGGACGGTGGATTCCCACAGGCTGGGTGCACAAAAGAATGCTGCAGAAACGCCTGGGAAAATCCGAAAATAAGAAGGCTGGTTGCCTGCATCGCTATTGTCGATCCGCTGGATGGGAAGCAATGGATCATCGATGCAACACCTGACTTCAGGGAACAATTTTTCAAGCTGGGACAGATTTCAGGAAATTACGGCAGGCAGTCGATAACAGGTATCATTCTCACCCATGCCCATATCGGACACTATACCGGTCTGATACAACTGGGCAGGGAGGTGATGGGAACAGAGAATATCCCGGTGTATGCCATGCCAAGAATGAAACAATTCCTGATGGAAAATGGTCCCTGGAACCAGCTGGTAACCCTGAAAAATATTGAGATTCAAACCATGAAGAGTGATTCCTCCATTCAACTGAACGAAAGGATCTCAATTACTCCAATCCTGGTCCCCCACAGGGATGAATATTCTGAAACCGTGGGGATCCTGATTGAAAGTGATCAGAAAAAGGTCCTCTATATTCCTGATATCGACAAATGGGCAGACTGGGAAAGGGATATATGCACAATGATTTCATCAGTTGATATAGCTTTCCTGGATGGCACCTTTTACCGGAATGGGGAGATTCCCGGCAGGGATATGAGCGAAATCCCCCACCCTTTTATTGAAGAGAGTTTTGAGCGATTCAAAGAGCTTTCTCCAGAAAACAAATCAAAAGTTCATTTTATCCATTTTAACCACACCAATCCCGTTGTTATTGAGGGGAGCGAACCCTATAATGAAGTGTATAAAAAAGGATTTAACATTACCAGGGAAGGACAAATAATAATCTTTTAATTACATATTTCAATGAAAGCACTCACCTTTCAGGATATCCGGGATATTCGTTATCGGGAAGTTCCTGATCCGCTTATTGTGTCCCCTACCGATGTCATCGTAAAAATCAGTCATTCAGCCGTTTGCGGATCAGATCTTCATGTATATCACGGGCGGGAAACTGGAATTGATACCGGTACGGTGATGGGGCATGAATTTGTCGGTGAGATCATTGAAACGGGATCAGGTGTAAGAAACTTCGGAAGAGGGGATCAAGTCATCAGTCCGTTTACAACCAGTTGTGGTGAATGCTATTTCTGCAGGAACGGATTGACAGCCCGGTGTATTCATGGACAACTATTCGGATGGGTAGAGAATGGCAACGGCCTGCAGGGTGTGCAGGCTGAGTATGTCAGGGTACCGCTTGCCGATTCAACACTTGTAAAGTATCCCGGCCACATCTCACCGGAAAAAGCCATGCTGGCGGGTGATATTCTCTCCACGGGATATTATTGTGCAGATATGGCAGAGGTAAACCGGGATGGAAGCTATGCCGTACTGGGTTGCGGTCCCGTGGGGTTACTGGCGATCATGAGTGCGATTGAAATGGGAGCGGTGAAGATATGGGCAATTGATTCCATTCCCTATCGCCTGGAAGCAGCCGGCTCTCTTGGTGCCGAACCGGTTAATCTCAAAAACGGATCGCCATTGGAAGAGATCATGAACAGCACAAAGGGTGTTGGAGTGGATGCGGTGATGGAAGCCGTGGGTAGCCACGAAGCTACGAAACTTGCCTACGATCTGGTGCGGCCAGGAGGCATTATCTCCACTGTTGGTGTTCATACCGATCACCAGTTTGCTTTCTCTCCTGTTCAGGCATATGATAAAAACATTACCTTTAAAATTGGTCGCTGCCCGGCACGGTTCTATATGGAGAAGCTCTTGAAGAAAATGGAAGAAGGTAAGTTTGACCTGGAGAGAATTCTTACTCACAGGTATCCCCTTTCAGCGGGTAAAAAAGCATACAAGGTTTTTGACAGGAAGGAAGATGATTGTTTGAAAATAATTCTCGAGACATGATACCTCTTTTCGAAAAATACCCAACGCTACAAGAAAAACTTGCTTACGTCAGCTTATGCGAGTTACCCACACCGGTTCTTCGTCTGACCAGGCTCGGTGAACAACTGGGCACCAAGCACCTGTACCTTAAACAGGACGGATTGACCAGCAAGCACTATGGCGGGAATAAGATCCGGAAACTGGAATTTCTGCTGGGTGAGGCAAAGCAGAAGGGATTTAAAAAAGTCATGACCTTTGGATATTCAGGTTCCAATCACGCTACAGCCACTGCTATTCATGCAAACGTTCTTGGAATGAAGAGCATCTCCATGCTTGTTTCCCAGAAAAATGCAGATTACGTGAGAAAAAACCTGCTGCTGAGTTATGCCGGAAATGCCGAGATCCATCATTACAAAAACCGGGAAGAGAGAGCAAGGGGTGAAAAACTGCAAAAGCTTAAACACCTGATCCTGGATCGAAAACCGGTATACACCATCCCGTTGGGCGGGTCATCACCCCCGGGCATTACCGGGTTTGTAAATGCCGCTTTTGAACTAAAGTCACAGGTAGACAACAACCTGGTGCCTGAGCCGGACCTGATTTATGTTGCATTAGGAAGCGCAGGAACTGCAGTTGGTTTGTTCCTGGGTGTCAAACTGCTTGGACTGAAAACAGAAATTGTTCCTGTTCGTGTAATCGAGCCTGAAATTACAGGAGAGGAGCGTATCCGTTCAGCATTTGATGATACCATTGCATTTCTTCATGCGCATGATCCATCTATGCCTCTTTTAGAATTCTGCATGGATGACTTTCCTGTGCGGAATGAATTTTTAGGTGACGGCTACGGGAAATTCACCGAAGAGGGGATACATGCCATGCGTTTACTTGAAGAAACGGAAGAAATACAGCTTGACGGAACCTATACAGGGAAAGCCATGGCAGCCCTGATGCAGGATGCGTTATCCGGGCTACTGAAGGATAAAACCGTTTTGTTCTGGAATACCCTCAATGCGCATGACTTTTCAGAGGAAATAAAAGATATCGACTACAGGAGGTTACCCAAAAAAGTGCATTGGTTTTTCGAATCGGAAGTACAGGATCCATCCGTCAGATAATTAACCCGGGTCAACCCTGATAAAAGTCAAATTCAATACCCTCTATTTGGTTAAAAGATACGGTTGAGAAGTAAAGTATACGGTTGTTTCAGTCCCGGGATTTAGGGATTGATCTGAATCCACCCAAACTAGCCGATACCAGGTAAAACAGGAGGTAGATGCCTTCTTTCATGTCCAGGCTTCCACCAAAAATTTTGTTTTCCAGGAAACTGAAAATGGCGATTACAATCCCTACCAGGATCCCATGCAGGAGAAACTGTCCGCCTGCTTTTCTTGCAACCAACATGCCACCAAAGAAAGCAAGAATAATGGTTAGCAGGGGGCTAAGCCACATGCCCAGCCATTCGGCGAACTGCCCGATCATTTCGGCGTCAGGTGCTCCCCGCTCCCTGAATGCCAGGATAAATGCATAAACGGTTGCCACCAGCATCAGGACCAGAAAAGCGATAACAACAGCAGCTATTCCGGTGAGGACAGCCCGAAGCCAGAGAATTTTGCTTGATGTTTCAGACATGGTTCAGTGATTTTTTTATGGGTAATTTCTTATGAGTAATAAGGTTGTTCACCCTGGTGCTTTTCCTTCTCTGTCTCAGGATTTTTTCCTGCTCTTCCTCCTCAGGTATGCAGCAAGCCTCTTATTGTTTCCTTCCGTGGCATAATCCATTGCGGTTTTTCCATGGTTGTCCTTCAGGTGTATCTCCGCGCCATACTTCTTCAACAGCAAAAAGGTCCGCCGGTTGTCTGATGGACTGCCAGCCCGGTAAAACAGTGCTGTTTTCCCATCTTTGTCCTGTATGTTGACATCCGTGTAGGTTAACAAAACTTCCAATGCATGAAGGTGTCCCATTTTAAATGGATTCTTCAACGTATAGAAACCCAGTGCGGTTTTTCCTGTATCATCCTGAATGTTCGGGTCCGCTCCTGCTCCAAGCAAGAACAGGACCAGCCGGTGCTTCCTGTTCATCAACCCGGTGGTCAGATGAAGGGATGTCATTCCTTCATCATCTTTTGAGTTCACATCGGCACCCTGCTCAAGCAGTGCAGAGATGAAACTAAAGTCCGGGGTTCTTTCGCTGCAGGCTGATCGAAATTCCCGGTTGAGTTTCTTCTGTCCCTTTTCATCGGGTTTCCTGTGTTTCAGAATGATCTCGCGGCTTACTTTAGTCTCCCTCAATTTCTTATCCAGTTTCCTGAATTTCAGGGTGGGAGTACCGGCCCTCTTCCCGGCTCCTATCCTTCTCCTGAAAGAGCCTAACCTGATCCGGTAGAAAAAGAAAAACAGCAGGGGCTCAACCATCAGGATAGCAACGGGAATACCGACCTTCAAATACCAGAAATCCGTGATGGATTCAATGGGTTCAATATTCAGGTTATCCAGAATGAAGTACAAGGCAACAGCAAACCAGGGAAGTCCAAAAAGCAAAACCACAAATTTTACCATCCCATCTTTCATCGAAACGATGAAAGTCACGAGAATAAAAATAACAATCAAAAGAACCATGTGAACCCATGAGTTCTCTATGATCGATTCAATGTATGTTTGTTCCATAATCCATTACATAAATAGACCGATTAAATCCAGATTTTGTATTTTAGCCCGTAATCTAACTTAGGATTTCCAGACAACAAATCGATTGAAAAATTAGGAAAAAAAAAGGGAAAAAACAACCCATAACAATCATCAGCCATGAAAGGTTATTATTTTGCCCCACTCTATGATCTGTTCATCAATCCATTCCTGAAGAACCTGCACAAAAAAATCCTGAAAGTCATTGTTGAATTAGAACCTGAACACATCATGGATGTATGTTGTGGTACCGGATACCAGGTAAAATTACTTAACCGGAGCGGATTTTCAGCTGTGGGCATTGATCTTTCCAGTGAAATGCTTGCTGTTTCAAAAAGGGGAAAATGGAAGGCACCCTGTTTCAAGCAGGATGCAACCGCTATCGATTATCCGGATGAAAGTTTTGATCTGGTATTGATCACCATGGCACTGCATGAAAAGGATACTGCTGCAAGGCAAAAAATCGTAGCAGAAATGGGCCGGATACTCCAGCCAGACGGACATCTTTTAATTGCTGACTATTGGATGGTTTCAGACACTCCCTGGTTTGCAGGAAAAGTAATTGGTTTTATTGAATTTCTTGCAGGAGGTGAGCATTATAAAAATTTCCGGGATTTTAAAAATTCCGGAGGTTTAAAAAACACAATAACGGACACCCGATTCACCCATGTCAGGGATTACTTTTTTGGCAAAGGGGCCATCATCCTGCGGATTTTTCAAAAGAAGTTCTAACGTTCAAATACCACCTTCCCCCCGACAATGGTATAATCAACCCGGGTTTTCATGATCTCCTCTTCGGGTATGGTCATCAGATCCTGGTTCACGATTACCACATCGCCAAGGAATCCTTTTTTAATCATCCCCTTTCTGTCCTCCATGAATTGAGCATAAGCAGAACCGAGTGTATAGAGTTCAATGGCTTCCTCCATGGTCAGTTTCTGTTCCGGGAACCAGCCATCTCCCTCCTCTCCCATTCGATCTTTGCGGGTAACTGCTGCATACAATCCTTCCATCGGGTTAAGGGGTTCCACCGAATAGTCCGTACCGAAAGCAATTTTTGCGCCGGAATCCAGCAAACTCCTCCATGCATAGGCATATTTACTTCTCTCCTTTCCTATCCTTTTTTCACAAAACCGTTTATCGGTTATGCAGTGTGTTGGTTGCATGGAAGCGACAACGCCCAGTTCCGCAAATCTGGGAATATCCTTTTCAATGAGGATCTGGGCGTGTTCACTGCGGTGCCTGCTATCCCTGCTTCCATTCACTTCAGCAGCTTTTTCATAAGCATTCAAGATCCAGGTATTGGCTTTGGGGCCAATGGCATGTATTCCGATCTGGAATCCCATCCGGTCACACGCGAGTACTTTTTGTTCCAGTTCTTCATACGACATCTGGGGTAAACCCGTTTTGTCCGGCTCATCGAGAAACGGCTCATAAACCATCATGGTTGCTGACCCCAATGTTCCATCCATGAATCCTTTCAGGTATCCGAACCGTATCCAGTTTCCTTCCTGCGGATAATTTATTCTCAATTCATCGTATTTTGCCAGTTCCTCTTCATCGGCAGTTAGCCGGCCTGCAACATCCATCCGGCATGTCAGTTCTCCTTTGTCCTTCAGTTCACTGTACAATTCAGCATCGCCTCCTCCCGGATGTTGAATAGAGGTAACACCCAGTTCAGCAGCCATTTTGAATGCAGCCTGCCAACCTTCCATTGTACGCTGCTTCTTCTCCTCTTCTGTTCTCTGCACCGGCATTGCCCCGGTTTTGATCAACTGCTGTGCTGATTCCTTGAATATCCCGGTCGGTTCTCCGGTTGCCGGATCTCTTTGGATCTCCCCACCATACGGATCGGGTGTATCTTTTGTTATTCCCGAGTTCTTGAGAACATAACTATTGACCAGTACTGAATGGCCATCTGCCCTGCTCAGGACAACAGGATTATCAGGAGAAACAGGGTCTATTAACTCCTTTGTTGGCCATTGTTTATCCGTAAACATCTCATGCTCCCAGTGTCCTCCGCGAATCAATTCACCGGGCCGGGATTGTTCCACCTTCTCCCTAACCTTTTCTGTGATTATTGTTGGATCGGTGATATACCGCAGTTCGACATAATCGAGATTCACAGGTGCGAAATGGGCATGGGCATCATTAAAACCGGGAACAACCAACCTTCCACCAGCATCGATCACCTTTGTTTTACCCTCTTCAATGTATTTTTCTATTGCTTTATTGGTGGTTACATCAACAATAGATTCACCAATAAAGGCAACGGCTTCTGCCCTGGGATTTTCTTTGTCAATTGTGACAATCTTGGCGTTTTTAATGACCAGGTCAGCCGTATCCCCTTCATCGGGTGTTCCACATCCAGAAATTATTAAAACCATAATTGCTAACATATTAAGTAAAAATACAGACCGGTACTTTTTCATGGTATGAGTATTTTGGTTTATGATCATTGTATCCAAATGATGGCATGATGGATCTGCAGGAAATAAAAAACAGATCTGCCAGCATGTAAATATAACCACTATAATGGTATTTTCCTTCCGAAAGGAGTTGGATCATTGAATTACAATTGTATAACCAAGCCGATTAGTCGACTCAGAGAGTCGACCTACATAGTTACTTGTTTAACAAAGACTGATCGGAATAACCGATAGATCCAGTTATACTATATATAATGTAGGGCGACCCTGCCTGCGGCAGGCAGGTTTCCAAGTCGCCTTAAAGACATTCGGTAAATGTATATCACCTGAATCAATTACCTGCTAAAAAGTGTGAAACCGGCTTATAGATTTTTGAAAACAGTCCTTCGATATCGGTTCTGAAATAGGATTTGGGATTCAGACTTGAATTGATCACGTATTGATCATCCGGAAGCATGAAAGCCTGGATTGATACCGGTGAGAAATTATTGCCTTCAATGGTCAGTTGAAAATCGGGATTTATCAGTGGTTTAAAATCATCTGCAAAGTCCGAATGGTTCATATAGGAGAGTGAGGAAAGAAATTGATCCATGGCTAGCGAATCCACAGCATAATCGTTAATCATCCAGAGGGTATCTTTTTTAATTGCAATAAAACCGGAATCAGCAGGATAGGTAAATATCAGTTTGGTGACATCCTTTTTTCGGGTGTTTACTACCCGCTGGTCACGCCAGGTATTAAATTCCCGGTTTATACTCATTGAGAGGAATCCATCAACCGCATACACCTCTTCTTCATCCCATAATCTCACGTAGGTGGTTCCCATTACGTTACCCCGTCCCCCATAGGGATTATTACTTTGCTGATAAGTAAATTTACCGATCATTAAATCAATTGTTTCTTTGCCCCCTTTTTCGATCACTTTAATTCGCGTAGCCAATGAATCAGTCAGCTGGAACTCTTCCCATTTATCCTTACTTCTTGCTGCCAGTCTTTTCGGTTTAACCTCCATTAGTTGAGCCAGCAGGCTTTTTACGGAGTTTTCTCCCGCATCGGATGTTATTTCACCTTTTGTCACTGTCCAGTTAATACCATCGCGTGAAAAACGGATCTCTTCAAGATTTTCAGCTTTCGGATAGATCAAAATGGTCAAAATATCAGCTGTATCAAGGGTAAACAGTTCGGTCTTAAAACTCTTTTCAGTTTTTCTGGTTTTCAAAAACCTGGCAACCAGGAAAACAGCTACAAGCAAAACCAGAACGCTGAACAGGATTCTATTATCGAATTTCTTAGACATAATTTTCCTCCAGTCGTTTAATTCTTATAGTACGGTTGCGTTGCATCCTGAATATTCCATACAGGATAACCAGAACAAGGGGCAAGAGGAAATTCAGGAGCTTCAGGAAGGTTTTGGTATCATCTTCCAGTTGATCGATAGGACGGTAAACAATTCCCTTGGTACGAAGTTCTATTAAACCGGTATCATCCGATAACCAGTCGATACTGTTTACCATCAGGCTCACATTGTCCGGTTGAAGCTGCTGGCTCTGTCCCCTGGGGCCATTCACTACAAAATCACCATCAGAGACAACAACCATTTTTGTGGGTTCACCACCACCAAAATCTCCCTCAAGTGAAGCGGCAATGACCTGGTGGCTTAACGGAAAATCATTTTCTGTCCACTCTTTCTGGATATCAAAATATAACGGAGTACGAAAGCTGCCCGATTTTTCAGAGGTCATAGCCAGGGGTGTGAATAATTTTGTGGAATCGCCAATGTAGCGAATAGAACTGGCAAATTGAAGGATTACCGCCTCCAATCCTTCTGTTATCGGATGTTCTCTAAAATTATTTATTACTGGCAGGTAGGGAAACTGAATGTTTCGGCTAATGGTAAAATACCCCTGTTGCTGCTGAACGGTTACGGACCCGCAATTGACATCTGTTATAAAATTATCCTCTACCTCAATGCCTTTGTTCCTTAACCAGGTTTCGAGACCGGTGGTAACAGCAGTACCATAAGCAGTTGAAAAATCGCCTTTCACCCGGTTCAAGGCAACAAACAGTCTGCCTCCTTTAGCCAGGAATTCGTCAATCTTCTGAAAATGTGAAAGTGGGATGGAATCGGTTGGTCTGACCAGTGCTACCGTTCTGAAATGGTCCGGGATAGAGGTGGTGTCTGTTAGTGTCAGGGGTTCAAACGAATACAATACATCCAGATTGGCATACACCTGTTGCATCTCAAAGATACCCGGCTCACCATGCCCCTGAATCAGGGCAATTGCCGGTTTTTCGGTTACCGATATCTTTTTAATGGCAGTTGAGAGGGCATATTCCATAGCTGCCCCGGGCTGAAGGAATGGAATGCTCTCCTTCTGTTCTCCCAGTTGGATCAGGGCACCCAGAAATGCTTTTTGCTGCTTCATCTGATCTTTTTCGCGAATGTTGATCATGACAGGCTGGATTCCATTTTGCACGGCTTCCATCTCCGTTTCATCATCCTCATTTGGATTCAGAAATTCATACACCACCATTCCATCGGAGATGTTCTCATATTCAATTAACATCTCCTGGAAATCCCGTTTAACTTTTGAAATATCCGGTGGGAGATCTTCTGAGAAAAATGCCCTGACGGTGACCGGTTCCTGAAGTTCTTTCAGTATGTTTTTCGTTGCTTTACTCAGGGTGTATTGATGGTCTTCGGTAAAATCAAGTCTGAGGAAAAACTGATTGGAAAACAGGTTTATTACAATTACGATTCCAACAATTAAGAATATGGTCAGATATACATTACTGGTTTTCATCATCGTTGATTTATTCAATTAGCAATATTACGGCGCGACAGGGAGATTTCTGCAAAAAACAATCCCATGAAGATCAAGGAGATGAAATAGATGATATCTTTTGTGTCCATCACACCACGCGATATGCTCTCAAAGTGGACAGACAGGCTCAGATAATGAAAGACCTCCCCGAAAAATCCGTGGAATGTCGAGGCCAACACATTAAAAATGATGTGAAAGAAAATCCCGATGAACAGTGCAATAAGAAAAGCAACAATCTGATTGGTTGTGATACTGCTTGCAAACAGTCCAATACTGAGGTATACGGCACTCATCAGGAACAGTCCCAGGTAACCGCAAATTACACCCCCATTGTCCAGGTTCCCAATATTTGCAACCGTTATAACATAAGGCAATGTTAAAGCAAGAGCGATGGCAACCAGGATCAGGGTTGAGAGAAATTTCCCCATAACTACCTGCCGGTCACTCACAGCCTTTGTTAGCAGCAGCTCAAGAGTTCCTGATCGTTTCTCCTCTGCCAGTAAGCGCATGGTTAATGCAGGTGCAAAAAAGAAAAGTGTCCAGTAGGCAATCCCAAAAAATGAACGGAGGCTTGCCTGACCAACTAAAAATATATCGGATCCGACCAGCCAGGTAAATAACCCGCTGAATCCGAGAAACAATAGCAACATGACATAAGCGATCAGGGAATCAAAAAAAGATCCCAGTTCACGTCGTGTAATAATCCATACCGATTTCATATATCAAGTCGTTTAATTCATGGTTAGTTCCCTGAAAATATCTTCCAGTTTTGTCTCCAGGGGGATCATTTCGGTGATGACCCAGTTTTTCTTAACGCAAAGGTTAAAAACATCTCTTTTGGAGGAGCGTTCAGGATGGCTCTGCACCTGGAAGAAGTTCTGGGTTCTCTCCAGGAAATCCACCACCGATACAGAGGGTAGCTTTTGCAATTCCGAAAAGATCGTGTTGGCATCACCATCTTCAATCCTGACCTTTAACATCTCCTGTCCCTGTGCTTGTTTACGCAGGTTATCGGATGATCCATCGGCAACGATTTTACCATTGTGTATGATCAGGATACGATCACAGGTGGCTTCAACCTCAGGAAGAATATGCGTACTGAGAATAACCGTCTTTTCACTGCCCAGTTCCCGGATCAGTTTCCTGATCTCAACAATCTGGTTCGGATCAAGTCCTGAAGTTGGTTCATCAAGGATTAGAATATCCGGATCATGAATCATCGCCTGTGCCAGGCCTACCCGTTGTTTATAACCCTTCGACAGCTCACCGATTTTCTTGTGCTTCTCGGCAGTCACACCACAGATGTGAATCATTTCACGGACCCTGTCATCCAGGTTCTTCTTTTCAATGCCCTGCAGCGCTCCGCAGAATCGCAGGTAATTGATCACTGTCATCTCCTGGTACAGGGGATTGTTCTCCGGCAAATAGCCAATGTGCTTCTTCAATTCATCTGCATGATCCGTCAACAATTTGCCACCAATGGTTATTGCTCCTTCACCAGGGGTAATATAATTGGTGATCATTTTCATCGTAGTGGTTTTGCCCGCACCATTCGGCCCCAGGAATCCGAGAATCTCACCTGTCCTCACCTCAAATGAGATGTTATCAACAGCTCGCTGAACACCAAACTTTTTTGTAAGGTTTTCAATTTTTATGTCCATAAGTAACCCGTTTTGCTGGAATTATCCCGGGCAGCAATATGAAAAATCCGGAAAAGGTTCCCGAATGCCTCCTGTTTCCGGGAAATGTTGTGCAAAAATAAAAAAAAATGCCAATGGTAAAACCGCAACGTTTTCATTTAACATTATTTAACAAAGAAAAAATGTTATTGGGTTATTGGGTTATTATGGTGCCTGATTGAAAATCATAAGAGTCGGTGCAGGGTAATAAAGAATTCAAATAATATCAAATCTATATCTTTTAATCAAAGGTTTACACCACTGTACTCAATAACTTACTAACTACGAATAACTTAATAACTTTTTTTAGAAGGGGAATGTTGAACGTTGAATTTTTATAGTTCCTGGTCATTCAAAAAGCCCTTCATCCCGGATCAGGAGAAGGATGGCAGAATGGGGAACAATGACATACTTCTCATTCTTGAATTCTATCTCGAATCCACTGCTCTGGATATACACCGCCACATCCCCTTCCTTGGACTGCAGGGGAACATATTTTAATTCATTGCTTTTGTCTTTCCACGGCTCATCCTCATCACTGATGGCAGGAATAGGATAGCCCGGGCCAACTTTCAGCACATAACCCGATTGTATCTTCTCTTTTTCCTGAACTCCCGGAGGCAGGTATAAGCCTGACTTGGTCTTTTGTTGCGGTGATTTGGGCTTGATCAGTACCCGGTCGCCAACAACAATGAATTTTTTCAGATCCTTTTCATCAATATTCAGCGACATCATTCTATAATAATAGTGCCGTAAATATAGTACTTTTATACTCTACTATTATAAAAACAAGATGATAATGAATTTGAGAAAATTCAATGTAATCCGTTTATTTTTATCATATTGGGGAAATTTGTAATTAGATAAAAATCATGAATATCTCCTTCACCCTCGTTGAGCCGGCAGTTCCGGAAAACGTCGGAGCCAGTGCGCGTGCTATGAATACCATGGGGTTCCGTAACCTTAGGCTGGTCAATCCGTGTGATTACCTGAACGAAAAAGCGATGATGCTTGCCCATGGATCGCATGCGGTTCTTCAAGAAGCCAGTATTTATCCTTCGCTGAAAGAGGCCATAAAGGACCTCGATTTCGTCATCGGCTCAACGGCAAAGAAACGATCGGCAAAGCAGGATTACTATCCCGCTCAACAAATTCCCGAACTCCTGGAAAAGAAAGGAAAATCAATAGAAGAAATTGCCCTGGTATTCGGAAGAGAAGAGTCGGGATTGACTAATGACGAGATCTCACTGTGCGACCTGGTTACAACCATTCCCATGGATGCATCCTATCCTTCCCTGAACCTGTCGCAAGCAGTGATGATTTACGCTTACATTGCTTCCGGGTATGCTTCACCGGAAAATGGTACTCCCCCCACCCCACCCGATCCCGAATCGTATCTTTCACTGAAACAACGAATCATTGAAATTCTGGATCAGACAGCGATCGGTGAGAACAAAACCCTCCTCAACAGGATCATGGAACGGGTTGCATTACTTGAAGAGGATGATATCCCCCTGCTGCATTCCATTACCCATGAGATTTCTTCGAAGTTAAAAAGCAGTGGACGAAACCGATCCTGATTTAAAAATTGATGTGGAAACACCATTATAGCGTCTCTAAATGCATACATTGTCTAATTCATTATTGGTAATATGAATAAAAAAAACGAAACCTTATGGATAAAGTAACTGTATTAGCAAAAATGATTGATCATTCAATCTTGCATCCGACCTTTACAGATGCAGATTTAAAACGTGAATGTGAACTGGCTGTACGCTACAATACAGCTTCAGTTTGTGTAAAACCATATCATGTCAAGCTGGCAACAGAATATGTAAAAGATTCTGATGTGTTCACCTGCGCAGTCATTGGTTTTCCACATGGAAATAACAAAACAAAAGTAAAAGTATTTGAAACCATTGAAGCGATAAATGACGGAGCAACAGAAATAGACATGGTAGCAAATATTGGAAAAGTATTAAGTGAGGAATGGGATTATGTGGAATCAGAAATAAAAGCCATTAATGATGCCTGCATCAATCATGGAGCAGTATTAAAAGTCATTTTTGAAAATGATTTTCTCCCTGATGATAAATACAAAATTAAGCTGTGTGATATCTGCAACATATTGGAAGTTGCTTTTGTAAAAACATCAACAGGGTACGGCTTTGTGAAAGGTGCTGATGGAAAATACTCCTATCAGGGAGCAACTGTCCCTGACTTAAAATTAATGAGAAGCCACTTAAAACCAGTGATACAAGTCAAAGCAGCAGGGGGAATCAGAACGTTGGATGATCTTTTAAAAGTAAAGGAACTGGGCATAACACGTATCGGGGCAACAGCAACCGCTACTATCCTGGATGAGGCAAAAAAACGGTCTGGAAGGTGATGGATAAATGCAATTTTTAGAATGTATGGCATATTGCGGTCCATGAAACGGTTTCCTTTAATAATGAATTCAGTTCGACTTTTGTCTTTTGTCTTTTATCTTTTATCTTTATTTCTGGCATTTTGTCATTCATCATGGCACAACGTTACCGGTTTTTATGACAACAATTGCGTTGGGATTGTTTGGCATGAAATATGAAAGTGAGGTGACAAATTTTTATGTATTGTTAGAAACAAGACGATTCATTCAATGGAGTTCAAAAAAGTTACGTCACACGATCAATTGCTAAAAGAGGTCCGGGCCGTAGAGAAATCATTCGTTTTATTATATAAAGAAGGGTCGGAAATCAGCGAGTGTGCTATAAAGAACATTACGATCGCCGGTAATGATATCAGCGATCTGTACCTCTTCACGATTGATGTTTCAAGTGTAAGGGATGTTCATGAACGGTATGCTATCACCTCCGTACCCACGCTGCTTATTTTTGAGGGCGGGAAAATGGTAAATACCATCAAGGGGTGTCATGACAGTAACTATTTCAAATCGGTTTTTGAAAGCCTGGTTCCCCGGCACCATGGACCCGGTTCTGAAACCAGGAAAAATGTTGTTGTCTATTCCACACCCTCCTGTTCATGGTGTGCGACCCTGAAAACCCACCTCCGGAAGCACGGCATTCCATTCCGGGATGTCGATGTTTCAAGGGATCAGCGTATAGCAGAAGAATTAGTGCGCAGGAGCGGACAGCAGGGTGTGCCGCAAACAGAAATCGATGGACAGATCGTTGTGGGATTTGACAGGGGAAGGATCAACAAATTGTTGGGTATAGAAAATTAGTAAATCATAAAACATAACAAAAAATGAAAGAACTACAACCCGTAAATCAGAACGTTTTGCTGGACATAACCGATGAGCCAACAGAACAGAAGACTGCCGGTGGAATCATCATTCCGGATTCGGCAAAAGAAAAACCCAAATTCGCCCGTGTGGTTGCACTCAGCACCATTGAAAATGTTGAAATAGCGGTAGGTGATATGGTGTTTTTTAAGGATTTTTCAGGAACAGAAACGGAATTTGAAGGAAAGAAATACCTGGTGATCCCCTATGCCGATATCATGGCAAAAATTGTTGAAACGGAAAAGATCTAACAAAAACGCCCTCACGAAGGGCGTTTTTTAATAAGCCATCGGAAGCGTTAGCAAGTAATGAACGATAATTGCGTTTCTATAGGTGGAATATCTTATTTTAATCCTCGATTCGCGCAGCTTCTTCAATTACGATTTGCGGCCATTTTTCCCATGGAAAGGGTGGTTCTCCATAGGTAGATAAGCAAGCAAAATGGACCTGTTCACTTCTTGTTGGTTTGTGGTATTTAAACCAGATCTTAAAATCATCTTGCAAGCTATCAGTGAAAAAATAAGGACCTCCATTATTTATATTATGACTTTTTAATAATTCTGCTGGGAAGTCAATCAAATCTTTTGGCAAGGTAAATGTGTGAAAGTTATTCGTAGGGTTTTCCAGTATAATACAATATCCGTGGTCAGTCAATTTACCAGTTCCCTGTCCATCTATTACTTCGTCACACTGAACATGACCAACGATATAACCTTCAGCAATAACAGACATTGGACCGTTCTCCTTGGTACAACCGAATATTATGAAAACTAGTGTTTCAAGCGCAATTATGAATTTGATTATTTTTTTCATGATCCCTGGTATTGTAGTTCCCAAATTTAATGCCAGAGTCATTACTTTTATTGATATTTTATTATTATACATCTCTCTTTATAAAAACAATTAACCATTAACATGTAACAATTAACACCAAAGTATTCCTATTTAATAATTTGCCTATATCTTTAGTCCCGGATTCTTAAACCTGATCTATGTCCTATCTGGCCCTAAGCATTCTCTGCTCAACAACCATCCTGGTCCTGTTTAAGTTACTAGATAAGAGGGGATTGAATACATTCAGTGCAATCATCATCAATTATTTCGTTGCATCGGTTCTTGGATTTTTCCTGGGTTACTCAGAGATGCATGTTTTCTTTGAAAATCCCGGAAGGTGGATGCTGTTTGCCCTGATCATCGGAGTTTCGTTTGTGATCATGTTTTACATCATTGCAATCACGACTCAAAAGTTGGGTATAACGGTTAGCTCTGTTTCAGGCAGGATGTCCGTCATCATCCCGATTGTGTTCAGTATTCTGTATGAAAACGAGGTGGTGGGTTCGTTAAAAGTATCGGGCATAGTATTTGCACTTGTAGCTCTCTTCCTTATGGTATTCAGGGAAAACAATCGGCCCGTTGACCGCCGTTTGCTATTCCTCCCGTTCATTATGTTCTTTGGCATGGGAACGATTGATTCACTGATCAAGTACTCACAGGCTGAATTTCTTGAAAGCGTACATCTGACTTCCTTCATGACCCTTCTGTTCGGGATCTCTGCTATTTCTGCCTTTTTGTTTCACCTGATAAGACCTAAAAGAAGCAGAACCTTCAGTAAGAAGACTGTTTTGTTCGGGCTGGTTCTGGGGCTGGTGAATTTCGGATCCCTGTATTTCTTTGTGCTGGCTTTATCGCATAGCGGAGTTGACAGTTCAATAATTTTCGGGATCAACAATCTCGGTATTGTTACATTAAGCATACTCGCCGCCCTCTTGGTTTTTCAAGAAAAATTAAGCAAATTGAACTGGGTTGGTGTTCTACTGTCCCTTATCACCATCATCATTTTATCAATCAGTGGTTAAATGGGAACTACCAGTCAATATAAGAGCATATCGTCCATCTCCCGGGGTAAATACAGGGAGAAAGGGAGCCGGTTCATTGGCATTGCATTTCCGGTTCACTCTGAAGAGGAGGTTAAGGAGATCCTGACCGGTCTGAAAAAAGAGTATCACGATGCACGTCATTATTGCTTTGCCTATGTTATCGGACCAGACAAAGAGATTATCCGCGCGAATGACGATGGAGAGCCATCCCATTCTGCAGGCAAACCGATCCTGACGCAAATTGAAACCAGGGACCTTACGAATATCCTGGTAGTGGTGGTCCGCTATTTTGGCGGAACATTGCTCGGAGTGGGCGGATTGATAAACGCCTATAAAAGTGCTGCATCCGAAGCGCTGGAGAATGCAAAAATCATAATCAAGACAATAAAAAAACGATTAAGTTTATCGTTTGAATATCCCCAGATGAATGCTGTTATGTCTCTTACAAAAGATGAAGATCTGGATGTAATTAGCAGGACATATGAGTTACAGTGTACACTTATTGTTGCTATTCCAAAAGGCAAGGTTGAGGAATTTTTGAAAAGATGTAACCAGATTGATAATCTGAAGGTTATTAGGGAATGAAATATTCTTCTGTTTTTATTTTAGTTTTTCTTTTCCGATAGCCGATTAACCTTATTCTCCAATATTTTTTAACTATCTGTTAACAACCTGCATGGTATTTTGCTCATCTTATGTATCTTTACAGCTGATCTAAACAGACTACCAATCCACAATCTGAATGAAGAACAGAAGCCTTGTATCCATCGATGATTATAGCAAAGATGAGATCATAAAAATCCTTGACCTGGCTGAAGAATTTGAAAAATCCCCTGCTCCAAACCTCCTTGAAGGAAAGGTAATTGCAACACTCTTTTTTGAACCGTCCACACGCACACGGTTAAGTTTTGAAAGTGCAGTGAACCGGCTTGGAGGCCGGATCGTAGGATTTACCGATTCCTCAACATCGAGTGTTACTAAAGGAGAAACACTGAAGGATACCATAAAAACGGTCAGCAACTATAGCGACCTGATCGTGATCCGGCATCCACTGGAAGGAAGTGCACGATATGCCAGCGAGGTCGCCTCCGTACCAGTAATCAATGCCGGTGACGGGGCTAATCAACATCCCACACAAACCCTGCTTGATCTCTATTCCATCAGGAAAACACAGGGAACTCTGGACAACCTGAATATATTCCTTGTAGGAGACCTGAAATACGGCCGAACGGTTCATTCGCTGCTGATGGCCATGTTACACTTCAATACAACCTTCAACTTTATTTCACCCGAGGAGTTACGAATGCCGGATGAATACAAGATCTTTCTGGATAACCTCGGTTTGAAATATTACGAACACATGGATTTTACCGATATCATTTCAAGAGCCGATATTGTTTATATGACGCGGGTGCAGAAGGAAAGATTCTCCGACCCGATGGAATACGAAAAAGTGAAAAATGTATATGTCCTGCGTGAAAAAATGCTGAAAAATACCAAAGATAATATGCGGATCCTTCATCCGTTACCACGCGTAAATGAAATTCATGACGAGGTGGACAGCAGCGAAAAAGCGTACTATTTTCCACAGGCTCTGAATGGTGTCTACACCAGGCAGGCAATTATTGCTTCGATTCTGGGTTTAACCTAACATCGCTCTCATGAAAGAACGGAAACAATTAAGTGTCAGTGCAATAAAAAACGGAACAGTCATTGACCATATACCCGCTAAAAGCGTGTTCAAGGTCCTTCAGATCCTTGGACTTGACAACGTTGATGAGATGATCACGTTTGGGACCAACTTTGAGAGCAAGAAGCTGGGAAAGAAAGGCTTCATAAAAGTCTCCAATATGTTCTTCCTGGATGAAGAGATCAATAAAATAGCCCTCGTGGCACCGGAAGCCAAGCTGAATATCATTAAAAAGTATGAAGTGGTGGAAAAAAAGGTTGTTGAAGTTCCGGATAAGATTATCGGTATAGCCCGGTGTGTAAATCCCCAATGCATTACCAACCATGAGACCATTACCACCCGCTTTCAGGTGGTATCGAAAAAAGATGTCTCCCTGAAATGCCACTATTGCGGTAAAATAACCGACCAGGAAAACCTGGTGATCGTTTAGTTTCTGGTTTACGGTTTTCGGTTGACAGTTCCTGTTAACACTTAACAAATAACAATTAGCAGTTACTTTTTTCTTATCAACTTATTAACCCGAATTATTCATGCATTCAGCCTGAATAATGACGATACATAATTGTAATCTATTGGTTATCAATTATATATGTCAGGGTTAACCCTGATAAAAGTCAAATTCAATACCCTCAAGTTTGGGTATGAAATTTTCATCAGTTTTGAAGATAACTGTTGAGTGAAACAGTTGACATACTTGAATTTGACTTTTCGTCAGCCATAAATGGCGAAAAATTTAAAGAATTTTTCGGGTTAACTTATCCCGTAGGGATGCCTGCCCGTCCCTGCCTGCCGGCAGGCAAGGCGGCAGGCGGACCTTTGGCATAACATATAACTCTTTCATCCATAATTCATTAACCTTCATCCTATCCCACTCACCGCTCACAACTCACTACTTATCTAATTCGATCATACGACCGGATCAACTCCTCATCTTTCTTCACTCCGCGAAATGCAAGATAGGTCAAAATAGCGGATACAATGGGAAGAATAGCATATAGTGTGAAGTAGGCATCGGCATTGAGATCCATCATTCCCTGCCTTCGGTAGAAATAGAAAAGAGCCAGTGAGCCGATCATTAAAACCATACTGAAGACGGACAACCGCATTTGCACCATTCGCTTCCTGAATGAGAACATCGCAACCAGTAATAGACATAGAACAACAAGGAAAAGTATTAAAAGCGGAATAGTACTGAGTACAACAGGTGGTGATTCTTTTCCAGCCTCGACAATACCCCATGGATGGAGCAGATATGCCTGCCCATTATCTCCGATAAAGCGGCTTACAGGAAGGAAAGTACCAATTGCCATGAGGATCGTTGCCAGAGCGTAATAAATGGTTTGAATGCGTTGTATCACTGTTGTAACCCTTTTAAGTACAGGTAAAACCTACTATCCCCTTCGTTTAAGGTACTGATAATCAAGGTAATATAAAACCTTCACTGAAAAACTGTTTGCCTGGGGAGAGTTTAGTGTATATTTCAGATCGTCAAGAAAACCATCAATCAGCACTTCTTTCCCCCCACTATCACTCTGGTAGATCGAATTTTTCCAGACAACTGACATTTCACTACCCGGAGCAAAACGCCAGGTATATACCATATCGATGTTGAATGTATTGAAATTCCGGTTATGATCACCCACATAATCATCCGGTTTCAAAGAACCATCATTAAGCAGCAGGTAATACTCATCATCATACTCTGCACGGGACCAATAGTGTCGGAGGCGAAGACTCAGGTATGATCGGTTTGTAAAAATATATTTCGTGGAAAAGGTATTCGATACTGTCTTTACCTGTCTCATTCCGAAATATATTGAATCAACCTCATTGCCATCAACATAACCCGGGTTATTGTGCCTCCTTTCATATTCTAAATGATGAGACAGGCTGAACTTATCACTGAGCCGCAGCGACGGAGAGATCTCTAACCGATAGCCATATTCATTATACTCGGAGAAAAGCTTATTGTAGTCAGCTTCCACACGGTAATAAAATGATTTTCTTCGATCGCTTGAGAGCCAACCGGAGAGCTGTACACTTGTTTCCCGGTGAAATTGCCATCCGGAAATCCTTGGCTCGAAATAATCATCAGAACCCAGCGGCTTGAAATCCAGGCTCAACCGTATAAAATTGTAATTCTTAAATGTTGTAAAGGAATTGATACCGATTTCAAGATCGGTATAAGTAAAGGGTGTGTGAAGCATTGAATGTTCAATGTTAAGGCTATTCCTGGAATTAAGAATTCGCCAGACAGGATGAAAAATATTATAACTGATTTCAAGCTGGTTTGTAAACTCATTAGCGCGCCGGATATACCCCATATCATTGATATCGTAGCTTTCGCTCATTAATTCCTGAGTCAATTCCACCCGAAACCGGCCGCCTGTTTTACCACCCCTCAAAAAATATGCATGTCCGAACTCATTGTCCAGGGAGTCGTAGTATTTCTGGCTGAGTGCTGCTTTGCCACTGAGGGAATAGAGGTTGTTTTTCGTTCTCAGATCGAAAGCAGTAGCCGTAACATTTGCGGTATAGTTATTCTCATCCCGGAAAGCATCCCTGTATACATTGGTATTGATTAAGCTGATGTATGAATTGTTACGAAGGCTCTGATCAAGAATAATCAGGTTGTAGTTGGTAACTGGCTGAGTTAGGTAGCGTCTGGTATCATCACTTTCCGTATCTTTAATTTTTGCATACGTTTTTCTTACTATAGCATTAAATACGCCGATTCCCAACCCGTGGCGGGTTCTTCCAGAGACTTTAGATGCATTGATCAACCGCGACTCCATGGGATTCTCGATTACCTGCTCAATGGAATCCAATCCCTCTTCGACTTCATAATATTTTGTAGGTCGTGAACCAATCCTCCTGGAATAAAATATATCTCCCTTACTGAACAACTCCGTGCCTTCGGTAAAAAATTGCCTTTTTTCATTGTACTTTACTTCAAAGGGAGTCAGATTCAAAACCTGGTCATCTGATTGAACCTGGCCGAAATCAGGAATCAATGTGGCATCAAAGGTAAAGCTCTCGTTTATTCCATATTTCAGGTCCATTCCGCCATTGTAGGAAGTACCCCATCCCTCGGGGCTTTTTTCAAGATAGCCTGAGAGGTAAGGAGTAAATGAAAGACGGAACGGGGGTATTAGTTCGTCATGCACATGCACTATTCCCAGGTGTGTAAATGTATTACCCACCTCATTATCAACGTAATTCCATGAAGAGGTCTCCCTGTACCGCTGTATTTCTCTCCAGAAGTTTACTCCCCATTTCTGGTTGTCCTGTTTTGGGAAACGGATCGCCGAGAACGGGATCTTCATTTCAACAGACCATCCTTCTTCATTGATATTTATTTCACTCTGCCATACAGCATCCCAGTTTGAATCTGCCCCCCTCCGGCTCTGGGGTGATCGCTTAACATCGGATTGAACACCGGATGCCGATACTTTAAATGATACCCCATTCACGCCATCATCAAATGGGCTGATATCAATGCTAAACTTGTCTGCATTCAAATCAAAGTCCGAATCCCGCTCACCCAGTTCGGTATAAATACTATCCGGACTGGGATCATACAACATAGCTCCGATGTAAATGGCGGAATTATTGTAAAGGATCTTCACTACAGTTTTCATGGATGAGGGATCACCGTTAAAAGGGGAATATTGGATAAAATCGGTAGCAACGGCAACGTCATCATTCCATATTGCCTCATCCAGAATTCCATCAATCCTAGGAGGATCTGTTATCCGTACTGCATCCAATTCTTTTCTGGTTCCGTTTGAAAAGGCAACAATACCGGATAGTACAAGTAAAAAGAAAATGAATGTTTGTTTTGCTCTCATCTTCCCATTGAAACCAATCCCCATTTCTCCTAAAATAATGAAATGGCGGTCAATTTATAATACTGCAAATCAATAACAAAAATGGATAAGAAAAAAAGCATCCCGTTGAGAGATGCTTCAATCAGGATTATCGATTATCAGTTACCTCCCAGTATTAGCGGTAAACCTTCTTTTCCACCACCAATGATAACTACCTTTGCATTGGCTGATTCAGCCAGTTTCAATGTTGCATCGATTCCTTTTTGCTGCAGGATCCTTTCTGTCAAACTGGCGTTCAGTATCCGGTTATAGCTTGCAATACCCTCTGCCTCAATTCCTTTCCTATCTGCTTCCAGTCTTTCTCTTTCATTGATGAAGGTCATAGCCAGTGCTTCCTGCTCTCGGGTTAGCTTACTTTCGATAGCAACCTTAATGTCGGCTGGTAAGTTAATGGAACGGATCATAAGAGCCTTCATGTCAATGAAGTTCTTTGCCAGGACAACCGCTGTCTCATTGATAATGGCATCTTCAACCTCCTGTCTCTTGGTTGAATAAATTTCCTCTGCTGTATAACGACCTGTAACCCGTCTTACGGTGGAGCGTACTTCAGGGATTACAAGACTATTGATATAGTTGATTCCAAATGTTTCATGAAGGTGTCCGATTCGGTCATAAAGCGGATTAAAACGAACAGTAATATCTACATTAACGGAAAGTCCATTCTTATCCAGGACATCCATGGTCTCTTCACTTTTCTGTTCCTTTACATTGTATTTGTCCAGGTCATTCCATGGGGCAATTACCTTCAGCCCGGTTCCGACAATATTATCCTTATCGAGGAATCCCGATATTTTATGGAAAATAACAGCCCGCTCACCAGGTCGGACAATATAAAACATTCTACTTCCAAATAACAATAATACAACAATAACTACTGCCGAAGTAATAATTAATACTTGCTTTTTTTTCATATTTCTGAGTTTTAATGGTTAATTCGTGTTTACGAATTGCAAAAATAAAGGAATTATCTGTAACGCACAGATTTTCCTGTTTTTTTTAACAACCATGAAGTCCTGACCCAATGCCTTACCTGGCTAAAAAGAATTGTTGGTTTCATAAAATTTAGATAGTTTTGAAACAACCTTTGATCTGTAAAGATCATCCTATTGTCTTATGATCAAAACATCTGAACTCATATTAAATCCGGACGGTTCTCTTTTTCATCTGCATCTGTTGCCAGGACAGATTGCAGGGACAATCATTCTCGTGGGAGATCCGGACCGGGTTGAAATGGTATCCTCCCATTTTGACCGGATTGACGTGAAAATCCAGAACCGTGAATTTGTTACTCACACCGGAACATACAGGGGGCAGCAAATCACTGCCCTTTCGACGGGAATCGGAACAGATAACATTGACATTGTTGTGAATGAGCTCGATGCACTGGTTAATCTCGACATGGAGACCAGGAGACCAAAGGCTAAACTGAACAGATTAAACCTGATCCGGATAGGTACTTCCGGATCGATCCAGCGGGATATTCCCATTGGGACATTCCTGTTAACGGAAAAAGCGATCGGATTCGATGGTCTGTTGAATTACTATTCCCGATGCGATGATGCTTCGGATCTGGCATTGGAATCGGCTTTCATGGAATATGTTAGCTGGGACCCACGACTTCCCAAACCATACGTGGTAAGCGCGGATCAAGAGCTTTTTAAACAGTTCACAGGAAAGGAAGTAACCATAGGAATCACAATTTCTGCCTCCGGCTTTTACGGACCCCAGGGAAGGATTGTCAGATTACCATTGGCTCACCCTGGCCTGAATGAAAAAATAATGAAGTTCCGGTTTGGAACGGAAAAAGTAACTAATTTTGAAATGGAGAGTTCAGCAATCTATGGATTGGCGTCTTTGCTGGGCCACCGTGCAGTAACACTTTGTGCAATTATTGCGAACCGGGCAACCGGAGAATTCATGGGGGAATACAAAAATCTGATGGAAAATCTCATTGTATTCTCCCTTAATCGAATTACAAGTAAACCATAGAAACATTGGATACCAAAAAAGAAATAAAAGCCCTTATCAACCTGTTGGAAGATCCCGATGCAAAGGTATTCGAGGAAGTCAGCCGTAATTTGATGGATAAAGGGACAGGTATCATCCCGGAGCTGGAGGAAGCCTGGGAGAGTTGTGGGAACCAGCATCACCAGGAGCGAATCGAAAACCTGATACAACAGATCCAAATGAACTTTACCCGTGAACAACTGCTGCGATGGATCAATGAGGGAGCTTCAGATCTGTTGGAAGGAGCATACTATATCGCAAAATTTCAATACCCCGACCTTGAACTATCACAGCTGGATAACCAGCTTGAGAGTATCAAAAAAGATGTATGGCTGGAATTGAACGATAACCTGACAGCTCTTGAGAAAGTGAAGGTCATTAACCAGATCATTTTTAAAATCTACGGCCTGAAACGAAACAGTTCGCAATTCTATGCACCACAAAACAACTACCTGAACATTGTCCTCGAAACAAAAAAAGGGAACCCGATCAGCCTGGCAATCATCTATTCCATCGTAGCCCAACGTCTCGGGCTGCCAATATATGGTGTTAACCTTCCCAGAAATTTTATCCTGGTCTACATGGATGAATTAAAATCAGAAGAGACCTTTGATAAAGAACTGGAAGCGTATATACTGTTTTACATTAACCCCTTCAATTTCGGTGCAATACTGGGAAAGAAAGAGATCGATCACTTCATAAAACATCAGAATCTTACACCCCGGAAATCTTTTTATGTTCCCTGTTCAAATAGTGAGATCATTCACCGGCTCTTACTGAACCTTTCCTTTGCGTATCAGCAGGCAGGTAATGAAGAAAAAGTCAGGCACCTGAAGGAATTGCTTGATATCTTCGGGAATCCAGAATAGAGGGATGGTGTGGTATTGGAAGGCTTCAGATAACCACCTGTCCGCGAAACCGGTTACCGCATTCTTTTCCTGATCAGGGTGTACCAGAGAATCCTCATATCCTGTGCAAAATTCCAGTGATCGAGGTATTCCAGGTTAATTTTCACTTTATCCGGAAAGATCACCTCATTATTATATCGGTCAGGATCATCAACTGATGACAGGATCTCCTCCTCATTAATGTATTTGAGGGTTGCCGGACCGGTCATCCCCGGTTTCCACCTAAGGATCCTGGCATGCTCACCGGCCAACTTCTCAGCCATACGCAGGACATAGGGCCTGGGACCAACAAAACTCATATCTCCAATCAGGACATTCCATAATT
>Ga0315543_1000525_pt1 | contig 46682 bp, 36 predicted proteins | sample SalMarSW160210MG_2_FD_203098 | JGI IMG/M metagenome (GOLD analysis project Ga0315543, IMG submission 203098) | Salt marsh sediment microbial communities from the Plum Island Ecosystem LTER, Massachusetts, United States - Salt Marsh Sediment SW1601-210 ...
TGGTACTGGAGGGATGCGAGTTCAAAGACGGCATTCTACAGCGAGAAAAAATGCCTGAACTGGCAGGGGTAAGGAGCTAACGAAAAATGATGCTGGAAGGAATTTCCACAACATTTGACAAGAGCTCATGACAAGGGAATGCGAGTGTCACTTTTAACGGGATGCTTGATTGATTAGGCGTCTCCCTAAACAGTTAACAAATCTAAAAAGCTGCTGTTTTGCGAACACTTATAGGCCGTGCAGGCCTCGAACCTGCGACATAATCACTTAAAGTCACCAATGGGAATAGAACCCGCGCTGAGGTTTTTATAGCCTCATCATTCGGTCCGAAGTCATCAGCCGGGAATCCAAGTTCATTGAAAATATCGATATCAGCTTTTCACGGTACGTCGGCCGGCCCGCTTTTTTCGTGTCAAATAAGCGAGTACTATCATCGCCAGCAGGCCGCTTATAGCCACAATAAGGCTAACGTAGCGCAGTATTACCAGAGTAGATGTGCTAGGCGTTGAAGAAAGATTTATCAAATTCGTTTCGGACTGAGAATCTTGCGAAGCTGGTTTGGGGGTGTCATCGGTGGGGGATGATATCACCTCTACGGAATCATCAGGCACGCTTGTTTCCGCAAAGATAGCAACGGATGAAAGCCGCTTCGTCACCAGCGTAATCGTACCGGTTTCATAGTCTATTTCCATTATGCCGGTCAGCTTAACCCAGCCTGAGTCTTCAGTGTACCGGGCCGCATATATGGAATCAAATTCCTCGGGAAGCCTGTCCTTATCATATTTAATTATTACAGTGACCAGTCTATCCAGTTCTGCATCAATATAATGTTCTTCTATCGTATAACTGGATATATAATAAACAGGAGTGAGTGGTACGCTACCTTCCGGTAAGTCAGTTATCAAACTGTCAATAGAAATACCAACATAGTACAGTTCTTCTTTAAGGCCGGATGTCACTGTGGTTCCCGCAGGCACTATGACGGTAAGTTTACCATCCCGCGAGTGATACGTACGGTCATTATCACTGGTGGTTGTCGTACCAGCGTCTTTTACCGTTTGTGTATCGGAATCAATACTATCCTCGACTACAGTATCATCCTGCGTATCGGAATCGTCGGTATCTAAATCCCTCCCGCCTCCACCTCCAGTCGGCCCAAACTTGAGCGGCCTCAATATGATCGGGGTAGTTGTGAGTATGTAGTGTATATCGAAAGAAACACTATCGCCCTGGATAACGTTTGTAGTCTGTGGCGGGATTGTCCATTGCCACTGTATCTCGATGCTATCATCACTTTCTATCGGTTTGTCATCTAGTGAAAGCGGGTAATTCACGTTTTGTGGAAATGCGTTTAATCCCAGTGGAAATGGAGGGTCAAGCAATATTGTATAGGGTGCGATATTTTCCCCGGTAATGTTTAAAATTATGAACTTGCTTAATTCGCCCGGTTCTTCAGTATCACCCGTTTCCGCTTCGGGATTTTCCCCCTCCAGGTCTGTGATATTGTCTATCCATATTGATATAAACCCTCGGTGAGTACTGGCGTTATGCAGACTGGCGGTTATTACGCCGCTATCGCCGGGCTTGACGTTGTTAAATTGCCAGGGAACCACCCCACCATCATCCAGTATAAGGTCCCAGTAAATCTCATCTTCGTCGGCTTGCACGGGAATATGACCAATAAGGCAAAAAACCAGCATTACACATAATGCAGCGGATATTGTAACTAAACTGCGTTTAATAAACTGCATTTTATATTATGCCTTTAATTATTAATCATCGGGCTGCGAATGCCAGGAATACGGCTACCAGGTGTGCTTGAAGCGAAGAATATTATCAACAGAACTCTCGGTGTCGTTGAAGTACCCGAATGTCGCTCCGATGTTCTGTATAATAAGGACGAGTAGCAGGCAGACTATAATGATAAATATTATACGTTTTACAATCATCCGGTCTTACCTTGTTCAGGCATTTATCAGGTATTGTCCTCTCGCTCTTGATTCATGTAATTTTGGGACACTTAATTATTTATCTCTTTCATCACTGGTTCAGCGTAAAGGCCATGGTTATATCAACACCATCATCGGCAAAATCTGTGCTGGTAGTGTTATCTGTTATAACCTCAATAGATAAGTCTTTAGTGGCTCCGGCACCCAGGCCGCTCTGCCCGGACAGGTCGGTGCCGGCTAAGTCCTGTAAGTCTATGTATCCGTTGATATTATCGTCGCTGATACTGGCGAGCAGGTTGGTAACGTCATATGTTAATACAATTACTTCAAAGATTGCAGCGGTTTCATCCGCAGACATGTCTACATCGTTAGTAATATTATCGCTCTCTATGTAAGAGAAGGATATATCCAGGCTCGAGCCAACTACGCTGCCAGCGTTTTTAAGCGCTACTACGCCAAGGCCAGAACTCTCGCCGGGTTCAAGACTTAAATTTTTCTCATCCAGAGTCTGGCTGGTTCCATCTTCGTCGTCCGTCTTGAGGTCCAGTGTGCCAGAGACTATCTGGTCCGCGTTAGAGGCCTCATCATCGTTGAAAAGAGCCCAGGTACCGGATGTAATATTTGTACTCAAGACGGCCAATAATAGCATTATTATAGCAAGGCTCTTTATAGTTGCCATAGAGATACCCACCAAATAAGTGAAAGTATAATAGCTGGATATCGTACTGCTGTAATATCAGCGTACTTTAAGAGGTGTTACCGGTGTATATGGTTTTAGTCTACAGCGGCCTGTTCCAGAACGAAAGTCACGTTGACACTGACACTATCGCCCTGAATGGTGTTATCCACATCAGTTGGTATCTCCCACAGAACTGTAAAGTCATCTGATGCTGTCGCCACCATCGTCTCGACTGCGTTCCAGCTCTTGCTGGCAAAATTATCGATGGTGTCATAGGCCAGAGCAGTAGGGTGACTATAGGTGGTGTTATCAGATTTAAGGCCGATATCCCCGGATGACCAGGCGCTATCCTGGTCTACATCAATGAACATGGTTATATTGGCACTGGCGCCGAGTTCGCCACTGCCGCCTTCATATTCGCCACCGCCCCCTCCCGGCGTGTTGGCTGCAGCGGAAGTCGAGATATCCAGTTCACCGGACAGGCTGCCGCTATTAGTCAGCGTGCTATTATCGCCCCCGGAATCACCCGGAGCGACGTTACCGACACTTAATGTAGTAACCCCTATATCTCCGCCGTCAATGTTCAGGTCTAAGGTGCCCGCCGTCAGGGTGTTATTCGGGCTGGATTCGGTATCGGTGAAGAAAGCGTATGTGCCACCTCCGACGGCTCCTATGACCAGAAGAGCGGATATTGTTAGACCGAGTATCTTTTTCATCCCATCCTCCTCCTTTCTCCTGATTTTACAATCATAAATTTATTTCACCGGTGTTGTTTTTTATATAATGCGTTCTTTCAATATCTTATACGACCTCCTTTTAACCAGGGTTTATTTTCTTTAAGAGCCTCTTTAACGATTTCTTTGATAATCAGTGCCAAAAGAAACAGGGCAGGTAGAATAACAGTGAGAAACCAGCCTGTTTTGGTCCTGATAAACGTACTAAATTTACCCACGTAAGGAATGTGGGTAATATAGCAGCCTTCCAGATCATCTAATCTGGATACGAGCCAGGGGTCCGGACCTTCCATAGCATCACCTTTGGTGACCAGCGTGTCCGCGGTAACGGTAACAATGCGGTGAGTCACCAGGTTTTCGTTATGCCGGTAAGTAATAATGGAATCCGGCTTTATTTCATCTACAAACGGCCGATTCGGCAGCCCGACGAGTACCAGGTCACCACTACTTATCGCTGGTTTCATACTGTCGCTTAACACTATAAAAGCATTGTAGTCTTCTGATATGAAAAAGAACGCCATTATACCTATAAAGACAATAAGCGCCGTAGACGCTACTATTTTAAGTAGTTTTAAAAGATATCTACTTGACATGTTATTCTCTATTACAACACCTGCTTATTTTTCCCGTTAAAAAATGCACCAGCATATACGCGTACAAAACGCGTGTATACGTATATTGAACATTGTAATAAAACGGAGGTATGGAAAAGGTGGGGGATAATCCCCATTATTGCTGAGTATTACTTTATTTTTTAGGTAAGCGTTCACATTGGGTTTTCGGCTACTATATACCTACTAACCCGACTCTATCATTTGGTTAAACTAATAAAGCCGACATTTTAATCACAATAGTTGCAGATAAAAAGTTAATTCACCTTTAGCTTAATACCGCATTGTAATGGAACTGGAACGCACAGCTTAAAAAGTAAGTGTTGATAATTTCACAGGCAAAGACTATGTTGCAGTTGCCATATGTGAAACGGTTCGAAAGAAGAGGCATAGATGACCACTTATTATAATGGAAAAGGTCAGCGCCAGTGGTCTATTTGACAGGAGAAAGTAGTTCAGGATATTGTGATGGCGGAAGTCAGCCGTAACCACCTATGGGAGTACTGTAATAATACCGCGAAAAGGAGATTCAATCAGCCATGAACAGTAAAAGGGTATTCACCGACAAGGAACTTAAAGAAATGGGGACACGGACGCTGGACCTGGTTATGGAGGCCATCGACGCCGGAAATAAAGAGAAGGCCAGAGAACTGGTTAACAGGATGCACCAGGAGTACAACCACCTCCACGATGGCTACATGTTCTGGGTTTCCGGCCTGCTGACCTACATATATAAAAATTACGGGATTGACGCTGTGGAAGAGGCTGAGAGAGAAGCACATACCATCGAAGCTAAGGTTGTTTTCAAGCCGCCGGAGAAGACTGACTTCCGTTCGCGGGTGGAACACCTGGCCAAAAGTCTGCGAGGACATATGCAGCCTATAACCATCAAGGAGGATGATGAGAAGGTCAGCCTGACCATGAGGCCGTGCGGCTCCGGAGAGAGGATAATCCAGAAAGATGGCTATAAGCCGGAAGTCGGCCTGTCCAGGGTGAAAGAGCCTCACCGCATCACCTGGGGCATGAAAGACTTCCCCATCTACTGCGTGCACTGTCCGGTGATGGAGACGCTGGACATCGAAAACACCGGCAATTTCGGGTCGGTCCACCTGGTGACTGAGCCGATATACCGCGATTCCTGCCAGTTCGTCTTTTACAAGAACCCCGCGGATATACCGGAAGAGCTATATACCCGGATAGGCAAGAATAAACCCGCCGCTTCAAATAGATAATTAAAGTGCAGTAGCTAAAATATAATAAATATCAAAATAGATATTGAAAAGCATCACCGACAGCCTCGACAGTGCGTTGAATATCCTCATCGCTGTGTGCCAGGGAAATGAAAGCCGCTTCAAATTGTGACGGCGGCCAGTAGATACCCCGCGATAAAACTTGCTGGAAGAAAGCGGCAAACAAACCTTTATCGGAGCCCGCAGCAGATTCATAATCGAATACCGGATTACCGGTGAAAAAGACGGTAAGCAGTGAAGAAACGCGGGTAACTCTGGCCCTCAAGTTGGCTGAAGCGACCGCCTCGTTTATCCCTCGTTCCAATGAAGAGGCCTGCCTGTTCAAACGTTCATATACCCCCGGTTGTCCCAGGACTTTCAACGTCTCGATACCCGCTGTCATCGCCAGCGGATTTCCCGATAGTGTACCAGCCTGATATACCGGCCCCGTTGGCGCTACCATCTCCATAATTTCTCGTCTGCCTCCATAGGCTCCTACCGGCAGACCACCGCCGACAATCTTACCCAGACAGGTAAGGTCTGGTGTAATATGATAGAGGTCCTGGGAACTTCCATAGGCGACCCGAAAACCGGTGATAACTTCATCGAATATGAGTAGAGCACCGTGCTCGCTGGTTAATTGACGTAGCCCGTCCAGAAAGCCGGTACGCGGCGGCACTACACCCATATTGGCAGCTACCGGTTCGATGATAACAGCAGCAATCTCTCCGGCGTGACGCTTGAAAAGACGCTCTACCGTGCTGATATCATTATATGATGCCACCAGTGTATTCTGCGCATAGGTGGCTGGTACACCGGGAGAATTAGGCAGACTCAGCGTCGCCATTCCTGAACCAGCCTTGACCAGCAATCCATCGGCGTGGCCGTGGTAGCCACCGGTAAATTTTACTATCTTATCCCGATTTGTAAACGCCCTTGCCAGCCGGAGGGCCGTCATGGTTGCCTCTGTGCCGGAGTTGACGAACCGGAGCATTTCAATAGAGGGTATGGCGGAGCAAATCATCTTAGCCAGAGTCGTCTCCAACTCGGTTGGTGCTCCGAAGCTGGTGCCTCTCTCCGCCGCATTCTTCACTGCCTCGACAATCTGAGGGTGCGAATGCCCCAGAATCAGAGCCCCCCAGGAACCTACGTAATCAATATACTCATTACCATCCGCGTCATAAACCCTGGAACCTTGTCCTCTAACGATGAAAGGTGGTATTCCACCAACAGCTTTAAAAGCACGCACCGGGCTGTCCACTCCACCCGGCAAATATTGTTGTGCCTCCTGATAGAGTCTCCGGGAATTTTCAAGTTTCACGAGTGTCTCCTGATGCCGTTTGCAGCCATCGGGCAGCATCTTTGGCATGGTAGGTCAAAATAATATCTGCCCCGGCCCTCTTAATAGCCGTCAGGGTTTCCAGTACTACCTGTTGTTCGTCCAGCCAGCCCTGCCGGCAGGCGGCTTTCACCATGGCGTACTCACCGCTGACATTATAGGCAGCCAGGGGACAGTTAAAAGCATCGCGTACCTTGCCTATCACGTCCAGGTAAGCTAAGGCGGGCTTGACCATGATGATGTCGGCACCCTCTGAAATGTCCTGTTCCACCTCCCGCAGTGCCTCTCTCGCGTTAGGCGGGTCCATCTGGTAGGAACGGCGGTCGCCGAACTGTGGAGTCGATTCTGCCGCCTCCCGGAACGGCCCGTAGAAGGCTGAAGCGTACTTGGCGGCATAGGAAAGAATGGGTATATGCTCGTAGCTATTTTCATCGAGAGCTTCCCTGATTACCTTCACCCGACCGTCCATCATGTCGGAAGGAGCGACGATATCAGCGCCGGCCTCGGCGTGAGATAACGCCGTTTTCGATAACAGGGGCAATGTCCGGTCGTTGTCAACGGCAGCGTTGGTCACGATGCCACAGTGTCCGTGGCTGGTGTATTCACAGAGACAGACATCGGTTATCACCAGAAGCTCAGGTGCCATACTCTTGATAACTCGTATCGCCTTCTGTACGACTCCGTCCGGCTTACAAGCAGATGAGCCGGTTTCGTCCTTGTCCTGTGGTATGCCGAAGAGCAAAACGGCGGGAATCTTAAGTCCGGCAACCTCTTCCACTTCTGCCGGTAGTCGGTCCGGCGAGTGACGAAAGATGCCCGGCATAGAGGAAATTTCCTGCTTTATGCCCTTACCCTCGATAACGAACATGGGGTAAACAAGGTCGCCAACATCAACCCGGGTTTCCCGGATTAAAGCTCTTAACGCCTCGGTTCGACGCAGGCGGCGCAGACGTAACTGAGGATATTTAGCCATTACCGTTTCTCTCCAAAGTAGTCTTCTATCGTTGCCACCAGACCTGGTACAGTTGCTTCGCCGGCTAGAATATCCACTTTAAGCCCGGCCCCGACGACAACCTCAGCCGTTTTAGGACCGATGCAGGCAATTTTTACCCGTTTTAACGGCATAGGTTCACCCTGGAAGACCGTTACCAGATTGGTTACCATCGACGAACTGGTGAAGGCGATGACGTCAATTTCTCCTGCGATGAGCATTCGCCTGGCTTCGGCGATAGACTCGGTAGCCGGAAGTGTATGGTAAGTGGTTACCTCGCATACTTCGGCGCCAAAGTTGCGGATTCCCCGAACCAACTCCTCATCCGCTATATCGGCCCGGGGTAGCAGGAAGCGCTGTCCGGTAACCTCCCGCTGCCCGAGACCGTCGAGAATGCCTTCGGTGGTGTAGGTATCTGGAACATAGTCGGGGATTACTCCCCGGGATGCCAGGACTTCAGCCGTAGCCGGACCGATAGCGCCGATACGCCGTCCACCCAGCGCTCGGCTGTCCAGCTTTAAGCCGGTTAATCTCTTCCAGAAAGCGGCAACACCGTTTACACTGGTAAAGATTATCCAGTCGTATCGTTTCAGGTTCGTAATAGCCTGGTCCAGTTCGGAATTGTCACCGACCGGCTGTATGTCAATTGCCGGTAGCTCAATCGGCATAGCGCCACGCTCGGTGAGCAAACGGCTTAAGGCACTTGCCTGGTGCCGCGACCGGGTGACCAGTATACGCTTACCAAATAGTGGACGATTGTCAAACCAGCGTAGCTTATCTCTGAGCCTGACAACTTCTCCCACGACGATAACGACCGGAGGGGTAAGACGTGCGTCTTTCACCCCGGCTGCGATATCCTTCAGAGTGCCAACTACCGTTTTTTGCTCGGATCTGGTTCCATCTTTAATTACCGCTACCGGCATATCATACGGTCGACCAAACTCAATCAACCTGGAGACTATTTCCGGAAGATTCTTTATCCCCATCAGGAAAATTATGGTATCTACCCCGGTAGCCAGGCCCTTCCAGTTGATACTCGATTCCTCTTTGCCCGGGTATTCATGACCGGTAACGACGGCAAAGGAAGACGCTATCCCGCGCTGCGTAACTGGTATGCCGGCATAGGCCGGTACGGCTATCGCCGAGGTTATCCCCGGCACCACCTCAAAAGGAATACCATGCTTCGCCAGAACCCTGGCCTCCTCGCCTCCCCTCCCGAGGACGAACGGGTCTCCACCCTTGAGACGTACCACCGTCTTGCCCTCCCTTGCTTTTGCTATCAGAAGCCGGTTTATCTCGGTTTGCGACCTGTTATGTACTCCCGCTGCTTTACCCATGTATATCCTCTCTGCGGCAGCGGCAGTCGAATCGAGTAACCCGTCGTCAAGCAGGCGGTCATAGATGATGACATCTGCCTTCCTGAGATACTCGAGGCCCTTTACCGTAATGAGACCGGGGTCGCCCGGCCCTGCTCCGATAAGATACACTTTACCTGTTTTCATAACGGCCTGGCTTCTTTTATTAGTTTATCAGCACCCATCGCCAGGAGTTTTTGCGCCAGCCGGATTCCTAGTTCCTGTGGCGATAGGGCGTTATCCTCCACCGAGGCACGCTTTACCTCACGCCCGTCAGGGCTGGCTACCATCGCATCGAGTTTATAGGTATCGTTATCAGTCATACCCAGAACACCAATCGGCGCCCGGCAGCCGCTCCCTAACTCCTCAAGAAAGGCTCGCTCTGCCGTGATACTCCGCCATGTCGGCTGGTGATTAGTCGGTGAGACTATATCTGCTATCTCTCGGTCGTCCTGCCGCGCCTCGATGGCCAGCGTTCCCTGCCCCGCCGCCGGCAGGAAGGAGTCGAGAGGTAAATATTCGGTTATCTTGTGCTGCCATCCGAGGCGAATGAGAGCAGCGGCTGCCAGTATAATACCATCGAATTCTCCTGCGGCAACCTTGCGTAGCCGGGTATCAATATTTCCTCTTATCGGACATGCCAGTAAACCAAGACGGCATCCGGCAAGTTGGGCCGTGCGGCGCAGGCTGCCGGTGCCTATTTTAGAACCGGCAGGCAGCTCGTCGAGCCTGCGATTATCGGATATCAGCACGTCGGCGGGGTTAAGCCTTTCGGTTACCGCCAGGATACGAAGACCGTCAGGTATTTCCGTGGGGACATCTTTCAGGCTGTGCACGGCGATGTCAATCCTGCCGTCGAGCAGGGCATCTTCTATCTCTTTGATAAAGACATCGACGCCTATCCGGTCGAGCGGGTTGGAACGGTCGCGGTCGCCGGCGGTAACAATCTGTTTAATCTCTATTTCCAGCCCCGGATTGGCCCGTTTTATCAAATCCACCACTGATTCGGCCTGAATCAGGGCGAGCCGACTGCCCCTGGTGCCGATTATTAATTTTCGGTTCATCCTCAGTCCTTAATATCAAGCTGGAAAAGTTGTTTTACCATCTCCGTGTAATTGTAGTCGGCATGGCCGTTAGCCTTAAGGCTACTGATCGTGTCTTTAAGCACCTTGCTGACGATAGCCCTCGTCATCATCTCCAGGCTGTATTTTTCCTCTTCAGTCAGCCCGTGTAGCTTTTTCAACGTACGCTTCAAATGAGCGCTTCGTATCTCCTCAGCCTTGCTCATCATGGCTTTTATCAGCGGTCTAACCTCGAACTCCCGCCACCAGGAGTTGAAAGATTCCAGTTCTTCAGCCACGATTCGCTCTGTCTTGGCGATTTCATGCTCACGCTGCTTTAGATTTTCGTTAGAGAGTCTGGTAATATCGTCAATATTATAGAGAAAGATACTGTCAATCCGGCCGACAGTTGGCTCTACATTCCTGGGAACGGCGATATCAATTATTACCAGGGGTAGCTTCGGGCGTCCGGCCATAGCCCGCTTGACCTGACCGACATTCAATGTATAGTGAGGCGCGCCGGAACAGGAAATTACAATATTCGCGTCCACCAGTTCTTCGTCCAGACTGTCTATGCTGACGGGCGTGCCTCCCAGTTGCTCCGCCAGAACTCGTGCTCTCTCCAGGGTACGGCCAACAACAACCGTGCGGCCTATCCCCCTGTCTTTGGCTGCCTGAGCTACCAGTCTCCCGGCCTCGCCGGTGCCGATGACCAGCATCTTGCACCCAGAAAATTTACCGACGGCTCTTGCCGCCAGTTCGACAGCAACGGAACTGACGGAGATAGCATTCCGGCTTATGCCGGTTTCCTCGCGTACACGCCTCCCCGTGTGGATAGCGCTCTGAAAGATATGGCGCAGTGGTAAATGAACCATCCCCGCCTTCTCCGCGGCCTCCAGGGCATAACCGACCTGTCCCAGCACCTCGTATTCGCCGGCTATCATCGACTCCAGTCCGCTGGCGACACGAAAGAGGTGTTCCACAGCCACCCCGTCATTCAGCATATACACGTACCGCAGCAATTCGGCTTCCGGGATTACCAGCCGTTCCCTGAAGAAGTCCAGGCCTGCCTTTCTGTCCGGGTTGTCCGGCTCAATCGTATATACTTCCGTCCGGTTACAGGTGGAAAGGATGATGCCGCGCGGGATATCAGGTTTCATCGCCAGCAGGGCATCATCCAGCTTCCGGGAGCTTATAGCTGCCTTCTCACGTACGGCAACTGGTGCCGTCTGATGATTGATACCTGCCAGGTTTATCCTCATATTAAATCCTCGATAGCTACTTATGACGAGACGTAAGATTATCAAGCAGGATAGTTCTAGCCGTTTCGTTATCACCTTTCCTCAGAAGTTCTAACATCAAATCCAGGTCGAGTGCTTCCTGCCAGTCCTCTCCGTCAGGTTGAGCACTCAGCTTTTTCATTTCGGCGCGCACCTCGCCGACCAGATTGACCAGAGTAATATATTCATCACTGATTGTCTCTTCCAGCTTGGTACGTATTTTTCGCGCCAACGCGGGGCTGATACTGCCGGTGGATACCGCGATGGTAATTTCCCCACGGCGCGCTGATGACGGGATAATAAAATCGGAACCTTCTGCATCGTCGGCGACGTTAACCAGAATTCCCCGGCTTCCGGCCTCCTCTGCTACCTGTTTATTGGTGCTGCTGTTATCGGTGGCAGCGAAAGCCAGAAACGCCTTCTGTAAATCGCCTGCTCGATACGGGCGGAGGTAAACGTGAATCAGCCCTCTTGCCGACAGGGAGGCGAGTTCCGGGCACAGCTCCGGGCTGATTAACTCGATGTCGGTACCGTATTCCAGCAATGTCGTCACCTTGCGCAGGGCTACCCTGCCCCCGCCGACGACCACGCATCTCTTCCCTTTGATGTTAAGAGACAGCGGGTAATAGCTGGCTCTTTGTCTCATGGCTGTCCTCGCTGTTTAAATTTATCCTGAAAATTTCTGCAATTCTCTATAAAGCGCGATGCCATCCCGGGCAGGCTGCCCATATGCAGGTGAATGTATGAGGCGAGGAGGTTTTGTTTTTGAAAACCCTCGATACCGTCTCCCCTTTCCGTGATGCGATAGGCGTTGGCGCCTTCAGAACCGTTTCTCAGCACCGACCAGTGGAACTCATGTCCCCGGACGGTTTCACCCCGGCGCAGGAGTGGGCCATCGCGTAGTGCCTGGACGGTACGGTAGCCCAGACTAAGGCGTGGACTTTTTATCTGGGAAGTAACGGGGATAGCCTCCACCATGGTGAACTCGTTTCCCTGAAAGTCCCCGATGCTTTTACCGAGGTACATCAACCCGCCGCACTCGGCATAGAGCGGCATCCCGCGTTTGGCAGCCAGTCTAATAGCCTCTTTCATAGGGGTATTAGCCGCAAGGTCGGCGGCATAAAGTTCGGGGAACCCCCCGCCGATATAGATTCCGGCGATATCCGGTGGAAGACCGGAATCCTCCAAGGGGCTGAACGACACTATTTCGGCCCCCCGGGCTTCCAGAAGGTCCAGGCTGTCCTGGTAATAGAAACTGAAGGCTTTATCTCTGGCCACAGCAATCCTGGCTACCGCCGCTACCGGTGCCGGCGGGAACAGCCTGGCCGCGGTTTTCGGGAAATCTGCCGACTCCGAAACGCGCAGTATCCGGGGGATATCCAGCGTGGTTTCACATTGCGCCACGAGTCGTTCCAGGGTATCCTCATTCACTCCTCCCTCGACAGTAGGCACCAGACCCAGGTGTCTCTCGGGGAGAGTTAGCTCTTTATTTCGGGGGAGGTATCCCAGCACAGGGACTCCAGTATAGTGCTCGATGGCTTCCCGGCAGACACTGAGGTGTCCGTCACTGCCGATACCGTTGAGGATAACACCCTCGAGGCGTAGCGAAGGGTCGAAGTCACGATACCCGGCCACCACCGCCGCCAGACTGCGCGCTCCCTTGCGACTGTCAACTACAAGCACCACCGGTGCTTCAAGGAGCTTGGCAAGCTCCGCCGTGCTGCCTTCTTCGTTCGTCGACGAGCGTCCGTCATAGAGCCCCATAACGCCTTCAATAACGGCAATATCTTTGCCCCCTACAGCGCGGTTAAACAGCTCGATTATGATATCCGGAGAAAGCAACCATGTGTCCAGATTGCGTGAACATACGCCGGTTACCATCGTATGATAAGTCGGGTCAATGTAGTCCGGCCCAGTCTTAAACGGCTGTACCTTAAGACCACGTTTCACCAGCGCTCCCATCAGGCCGGTAGCGAGCGTTGTCTTACCCACACCACTGGTGACGCCGGCAACAACTACCGCTTTCATCTTTGCTCCTTGCTTAAGCTGTATTTCGTCTTATAACCACGAGGCGTAACCATCCGACCGCCTGAAACAAATGTTTCGCTATTGCCGATAATGACGGTCGTATTCATGCCGATATCGCAGTCCGGCAAATGTTCAAGGTCGGTTATACTCACCAACTGCCCCGGTCGGTAGGCGTTGGTGACGATACCGACGGGGGTAGCTGTTAACCGGTGACGCAGGATTATTTCCCTGGCCCCGGTGAGCTGACGCCGACGATGCTTACTTTGCGGATTGTAGAGCACGATAACAAAATCCCCCCGCGCCGCCAGTTCCAGCCTCCGTCTAATCTCCTCCCAGGGGACGAGGTAATCGCTGAGGCTTATGGAGGCGAAATCGCCCGATATCGGGCTGCCGAGCAGGGAGGCGCAGGCCGCCAGTGCGGGTACGCCGGGTATCATCATAATTTCTATATCCTGCTCCGATTGTTCGCGTAGGAATTCACCCACCGGCCCGGCCATGCCATAGATACCGCAATCGCCTCCGGAGATGAGCGAGACGGTTTTACCCTGCTTCGCCAGGTCGAGGGCGGTTCTTACCCTCTCAACCTCAGCCCCCATGCCCGTGGCGATAACCTGCTTACGGGCCAGCACGGGCTTGATAAGGTCTATGTAGGTCTTATAGCCGATGACTACCTCGCTGCGGTCTAAAGCGTCCCTCGCCGCAAAGGTCAGGTATTTGAGGTCGCCCGGGCCGGTGCTGACCAGGCAAAGTTTTCCCCGCTTCTGTTTTTCGCTATCGTATGCAAACCTGGCTACAGCAACGGTAACCGACCTTCCGAAATTGACTTTTGGAACGAGTAGATTCGACGCGCGACTGCTCAGGAGCACCGCCGCTTCGCATACGGAGGGAGTCCCCACATACTTCATGGCCGCCGCCGAGGGGTTGGAAGGAAATTTGGTATGACGGAGGGTCTCTCTATCATGGTATTCCATCGGCAGGCGATTGTTCCGGGCATACTTTAGAAGACCGGCCTCGTCTCTTTTCAGGTCTATCGTCGCGATTGTCCTGATACATCTCGCCGATAGTGCGTAGCTTGAAAGTACCTGGCCGACGGCGGTTTCGATAGCCGCGCACCCTGTGCCCCGGTTGCAACCGATGCCGAGTACCAGGCTCCTCGGGCGGTATATTATCGTGTGGTCAGGCAATGAGCTGTATAACGCTTCATCCAGGATACGGTCGGTAATTATCAGCGCCACGCTGGCTCCGGACTGTTGCAGGGCTTCCAGACTGGAGTAAACGGTTACGTTGTCCGGCAGTGGGATTGTCTCCGGCCACCAGCCGGGCTCTCCGGTGTCCTGATAGACGCCGACCGGCTCTCCATTTACCACCGCAGCGCTGGCGGCTTTTAGGTGAGTATCATCTTCTATTTCCCAGCCGAATTCCCTGCCCAGAAGGTCTAAAGATAACGTCTCGTTGACATCTGAGGCTGTGGAAATAACCGGTTGAGCACCGAGCAGCGCTGCAATTTTCCCGGACAGTTCGTTAGCACCGCCGATATGCCCGGAGAGCAGGCTGATACAGAATAAGCCGGCGTCATCAACTACGACCACGCCAGGGTCAATATGTTTATCCCTGAGTTCGTTAGCCACCAGACGCACAGCAATGCCCGCCGCCATGATGAGCACCAGATAACGGTAGCGGGGGAAAATATCGGCTATCAGGTCTTTAGCAGAAGAAAACGGTATTTCGTCTACCCCTGTCTCGTCGGTGCACTTATCCGATATATGAAGGCGGCTGCTGGGCAGCAGTTGCCGTAAACTCCTGCCCAGTGCCACGCCTCTTCTGGTAATAGCCACGATGGCTGTATCTTCTTTATTAATATTATCGGTATTCATGCTTAAAGTTTTGGTCGTAGAGTTTCGAACGTTGCTTCCCCGCCCTGGCGTTAAGAAAATTGCCGACCAGTATTAGTGCCTGTTTCTTGATACCTGCCGCTTTGACATCCTCCGCCAGATTCTTCAGCGTGGTTCGCAACACCAGTTCGTCCGGCCAACTGGCCCGGTAGACCGCCGCCGCAGGCGTTTCGGGCCGATAACCGCCAGCTATTAATTCGGCGACAACCTCTTCTACCAAGGAGGCGCTCAGGAAAATGGCCATGCTGGCCTGGTGAGCCGCCAGGCTTCTCAGATTCCCGGAAGCGGGAACCGGCGTTCTCCCTTCCATTCGTGTGACGATAACCGTCTGGGAAAGCTCCGGGACGGTAAGCTCCGTCTTCAGGGCAGCAGCAGCGGCGAACAGGGAACTGACGCCGGGGATAATTTCGTATTCTATTCCCTTCTCATCGAGGACGTCCAGCTGCTCCCGGATAGCGCCGTAAATGGCGGGGTCGCCGCTTTGCAGTCGGGCAACCATCTTACCCTTCCCAGCCGCGTTTACGATAATCCCGGTTATCTCCTCCAAGTTGAGTGAAGCGCTCCGGTGAATTTCCACTCCTTCGCGGGCAAAATCGCAAATATCCGAATTTACCAGCGAATCGGCATAGATGATAACATCCGCCCGTTCAATGATACGCTTCGCTTTTATGGTCAGTAATTCGGGATGGCCGGGGCCGGCACCGATAAAATACACCTTAACCGCCATGTCATTTCCTCACTATCAATAGAGAGAAATAATCGAGCTTTTCGCCCTTCAAAAGGTCGATATCCCGGACTATTTCCTCTTCCTGAGTCGTGCACCTCCGGATATATATACTCTTATCCTTGAGATTCATCTCCTCCAGGATACCGAGAAGTCGGCCAAATACCCTGTTCACTTTCATAAAGACCACGGTGTCATAGTTCTCAAGGGCATTCCTGATTATTTCGTCTTTCTTGTTACCCGATATCACAGCGATATTGTCATCGTCACTGGCGAGGGGAATGACGTCCCTCGCTGCGGCGGCATTGATAGACGAGACTCCGGGAATAACCTCGACTTCAATTTCAGGGTGATTCATTTGCAGCGTCTTCATGACATGGATAAATGTCCCGTAAAGAAGGGGGTCACCTATGTTCACGAAGGCACCGTCCTTGCCCTGACTCAGGTGGTGCCAGATAATATCGGCAGCCTGCTGCCGGTATTCCTGAAGCTTTTTTTTATCCCGCAGCATCGGCAGTATGATTCTGGTAATTTTTGATTTCACATCCGGCGATAGGTCGGTAATGATAGATTCGGCAATACTTCTATCCTCTTCGGATTTCACAGGTACGAATATTACCGGAACCTCGGTAAGCACACGCCGAGCTTTCAGGGTAAGCAGCTCCGGGTCGCCCGGGCCGACGCCCACCCCGTAGAGACGCCCTATCTTTGGCTTCTTCTCACCCATGAAATCCCTCGCCTTCTTGCTTACCAGCGATAACGATAAAAACAGGATTCAACGCGGCCAGCCTGGTAAGAGCCTGGACAGCGGTGCTACGAGCGATATTGACCAGAGTTATTTCCGGCTTAAAACCACTCTTCTGAAGAGCATCTAGAGCCATACCCAGGTTTTCCAGCCCTACGAGATTGATGACGAGTCGCCCGCCGGGTTTTAACTTGCGGACTACGAATTCGATTATTTCCTCTATCTTTCCCCCGCTACCCCCGATAAAGACCGATGAAGGAGCGGGTAGTATGTCCAGGCCTTCGGGAGCAAAGGCATGAACGACGTCAACATTGGTTGCTTTGAACTTACGGATATTCTTCCGGATAATGGTGATATCAGCATCGTTCTTTTCTATGGCGTAGATACGACCCTTCCTGGCGAGGAAAGAGGCTTCTATAGATATTGCTCCCGAGCCCGCGCCGATGTCCCAGACGATGCTGTTTTCGGCAATCTGTATTTTCGCCAGGCTTACCGCCCTGACTTCCTGCTTGGTAATCAGTCCTTCCTTCGGTCGCCGCTGGTAAAACTCCCGGTCGGGTATTCCCAGAGTGCGAGGAGAAATAAGACCCGCCGGTTTATGCTTGTCTCTCAGTAAAATAAGTATGTTCAGAGGAGAGAATTCCCTCTTGCACAGGCCTTTGAGGCTGGTTTTGATAATCCGCTCATTTTTTTCGCCGAGATTTTCACAAACATAAGCCCGGTAGCCATTGATACCGCTGTCAAGCAAGACCCTGGCGATAGCCGACGGCGTATGCTGGCCGTCGGTGAAGATGCCTATCTTATCGCTGCTTCTTATCTTAGCGAAGATATCCTCGATAGGCCGGGCATGAACGCTGGCAAAATCGGCGTCATCCCAGCTTTCCCCGATGCGGGCAAAAGCCAGTTGCATGGCGCTAACGTTCGGTATGATTTTAACGGCACTCTTACCCAGAGCGCTGGTCAGGTAGCCGGCTATCCCGTAAAAGCCGGGGTCGCCCGAGGCCAGGACCACCACCCGTTTCCGCCCCTGATTTCTCTTTATCAGGCCGGCTATTTCGGCCAGGTTGTTTCCTACAGGTACTTTCTTACTGGCTAATGAGGGGAACATGTCGAGGAGCCTCTGCCCGCCGCAGATAATATCCGCCTGCTTCATATGACGACGCACTGTTGCGGTCAGACTGGCAGCCCCACCCGGAGCTATCCCTATGATTAAAGTTTTACTCGTCGGCATGAAACCTTCCCAGAATAACGCCGTTATAGTCGGACATAATACACTCTATTTTTAACTTACCTTTGGTTTTATCACGGCATTTCTTCGCCGCGAGTTCGCAGAGCTTGTCGCAGAACCTGGTTACGTATTGTTCCGGTAATAGCCGCCGCAAATGATTGGCTGTTACCGACCCGTTTAAATTTTTCAACTCCTCTTCCGATAGACCGCAGTCGGCGGCGACGCCGACCAAGAAACCGATATCAACCTGAGAATCGCTGATGTTCGTGTAGAGGTGGCCTGCGGCAAGTTTGCTTATCTTGCCGGTCATGCTCCAGATAGTCGCTCGGGGAATGTTTTTATTGAAACATTGCTCCAGCGAATAGCCGATGAAGTCGCCCGCCTGGATGAAACACTCGTCAGGAAGCGCCATCTCGCTTTGAGCGAACCTCTCGCTGCGTCGACCGGTGGTCAGGACTACCTGATGGCAGCCGCAGGCTACGGCGATATCCAGCGCTTGCGAGATACTGGCCTTATAGGCATTTACCGAATAAGGGATAACAATGCCGGTAGTGCCGATAATCGAGATGCCCTTTACTATCCCCAGGCGCGGATTGAGCGTTCTCCTGGCCAGTTCTTCACCGGCCGGTACCGATATTGTTACCCGAAGACCCTTGCCATCAAGCTCATTTTGTATTACTTCCCTCACTGAGCGTTCAATCATCTGCCGCGGCACCGGGTTAATGGCGGACATGCCCACCGGTATTTCTAATCCGGGCTTGGTCACCTTACCCACTCCCCTGCCGCCGGTGATGGTTATACCGGGCTCATCCTGCCAGGCAACCGTGGCCCGGATTTCAGTCCCGTGGGTAACATCAGGGTCGTCGCCGGCATCTTTTATCACGGAACAGGACGCCCGGTTGCTATCGAAGGCACACCGCTCGATAGCAAAGCTGACCCTGCCATCGCCGGGCAGGTCTATCTCGGCCTGTGTTACCGCTTCCTGTTTCATCAACGATATCGCGGCTCCCCGGGCTGCCGCTGCCGCGCAGGCCCCGGTGGTGTACCCGTGGCGTAGATTTCTACCTTCCGTCCGTTTCACCTTTACCCTGTTGTCATCGAGTTTTATTTCGGCAGTATGCGGCTATCGCTGTTGACTCTCGACCGCCAGCTTGAGAAGCGCGTTTACCGTCGCGACTGCCATGGCACTCCCGCCTCGGTTTCCGGTGATAGTAATATAAGGTACATCCCGTTTCATTAACATGTCCTTGGACTCCCTGGCCTGTACGAAACCGACCGGCATACCTACGATAAAGGCCGGCTTAATTCCGCCATTATCATGCAATTCCAGCAGGGCCAGAAGAGCCGTGGGCGCATTACCGATGACGACAATGGCTCCGTTCAGTCTTTTGCCTAAACCTTGCATTGCTGCGGCGGCCCGGGTGTTATTTTCCTTCTTTACTAGCCCCCGCCCTTCTATCTCATCCATGGCGCAGGAAACCGGGCACCCGCAGGCTTCAGACAGATATTTATTGATACCGATAGCTACCATCTGAACATCGGTAAAGATAGGGCTACCCTTGGTTACGGCGTTGATACCGGAGGAAATTGCTGACGGGCTGAACTTTATCGACGGGACTATTTGATGGTCGCTGCTGGCATGAACGATGCGTTTTACGACAGCTCTCTCCCCGCCGGATAATTCTAATTCCGGGGATAACAGCCTTTCTATAATTTCCATGCTCTGCCGCTCGATAGCTTCGGGGGATTTTTGTGGGGAGGGTATCTCCGGCGATAATTCCGGGACGACCTCCATAATGCGGTCGACTATTTGCGGAATGAACCGTTCCTCGTCGCCGAGGGCCTTGGTCATAGTGAATTTCACGTCTGGATAGCGTTCGGTCAGTGCCTCGATAATCTCAGGTATATCCTCAGTAATATGCCGTCCGGAGAAAAGGAAATAGGGCATGATAACTATCGATTTTACGCCTCCGGCTACCAGGGATGCGGCGGCCTCTTCCAGAGTGGGGTGGTTGAACTGGAGAGCCGCCCAGGTGACCTGTGCTTCCTTAGGTATAAAAGAGCGAACACTCCCGACTATGCTCTGCATCGTCATCGGCAGGTCGGCAACGGCCTGCTTTCCACGGCTACCATGGCAGAGTACAATAACCCCTGTTAGTGTCATAAAAACAATCCTGACTGATAATAAACAAATATACTTGATATTATACAGGCGTGATTGACCGATTGTCAACGATTCCTGAATAAAATGGCACCGTGGTAAGGAAAAGAGCAGCCCGGTTATTTCTTGCTGCTCTTGCGTCGGAGGTCGATTAAGGAGTAATCAACCCCCTTTTCCTGCAGTCTTCTCATCAACTCGGGAATAGCGTCATCCGTGCAAGCGACCATAAAAGATAAGCCGCACTGGGCTGCCTCAATAGCTGCGTCGGTTACCCCGTAAAGGTAGCGAGGTTCGACGTTTATTCTTCGTAATGATATTAAAGCTTCGATGCCGATAGTTCCCAGCTGTTTATTATCAATCACGCGTCCTTTTAGTTTTCCCAGGTCAACCTGCTTCGAGCCGCCCTTCTGGATAGCAGGTACCTGAAGAATCGTTACCTTGCCCTTTGTTAGCTCCACAAGCCCTTCAATACTGGCGATATCAACGTCTTCACCCTGTTTTGCATTTGATACCGCCACACCTATGGCACCTCCGTCGGTCTGGTTGGCGGCAATTAACAGGCCCCCTTTCATCTTCAGCCCCACCTCCTGCCCCTCTTTGATATCGCACTCCGCTATCGCCGCACAAACGGTAATATTGGTGACCGCCTTTTCCACCGATGTAATGTAGCTGCGTAGTTCCCTGAGTACCGAGAGCATCCAGTTCACCCCCTTGGCGCTTACCTTGTAGTTTGAGCGACCCGTTGACACGATCAGTTCTTCCTCAACCAGTTGCTGAATGTAGTCTGATATTGCCTGCGGTGTAACGCCCAATTTAGCCGCGATACTCTTCTGCGGGATGCTGGGGCCCGAAGCCGCTATTTCCACCATTATCTGGAATCTGGTGGCGGCGTTCTTATTTTGCAGTATCTCAACGAGCATTTCTCAGCTATCCACCTGAAAGGATGACTCTATGTGCTTTATATTATATCAATTTCGGTAAAAAAGCCACAGGTATTGTAGTGTTGATTTACCCCAGAGGCGTACAAGCCTGTTTATTATCATACCGGTTACTGGCCGACAGCTTCGGCAATGCTCATCCCGAAACTGGAATCGAAGTATGCCAGCAGGCTTTGAGCGTGTTCTTTCGTCTCGGTTGCCGCCGAATCCCACCGCCCCATATTTTTCAGTGGTTCGGATACGTCTTTATCTTCAGCGTCGGTAACCTTTGTCAACTCCATAGTTGAGTAATCGAAATAGTAGTTGTACTTCATCCCCATCGCGGCTACGTAGCGATATCGGTGCATCGTGGTATCGGCAGGAATGAACTTGTAGTAGTCAACGGTTTCGTTGCCGGCGTCATCGGTAACGGTGAATTTGACGTAGCCTGATGCTCCGGTCATGAGTTCAATCTTTACTCCACCCTGTGGCAGGGGACTCGTTTTCGTGTCGAGATAAGTATAGACACCATCGGAGGCCTCTTCGAAACCGGCGTCAACCAGCGGTGAGCCGGAACAACCGGGCAAGCCCGTCACCCCGAATATCATTACCAATACCATTACCAATACTTTTTTCATACTCTCCTCCCTATTACTATCCGGTTTGCTTATGCTACCAGTTGCTTGACGTTTGATGTAATTCTGTTGGCCCTAATATCATCCATTTTTACGCAATTAGCATTCAAAGCTTCTGCGATATTTCTAACAAGTCCAAGCCGAATATACCCTTCTTCTGTATCAAGTACCATGCAATTTATCCCCTCGCACCTTATCTTCTCGGCAACCCCGATGGCATCTTTTACGGCGTCGCCCCCGTTCAGTGCGACATTGGTTTTGCCGTCCGAGACCAGCACCAGATAAGGCAACATATCCGGCTCCTTGACCTTGGCTATCTTAAGAAGCTCGTAAGCCTTGGCCAGACCGGCGGCCAGCGGCGTCCTGCCACCGGTTGGCAGCTCTTTCAGGCATTTATGAGCCAGTTCTATACTCCTGGTTATCCCCAGCAGCGTCGTGGCGCTATCCTTTCGAAAAGCGATGAGACCTACCCTGTCCCGCTTCCGGTATATATCACCCAGCAAGGAAAGTATGGCGCCTTTTACAGCGCCCATACGCCGCCTGGCTCCCATCGAGCCGCTGGCATCGACGACGAAGAGGACAACACAGCCGGTGTGTTTCTCTTTTACCTTCTCGCGGATGTCCGGCGGCCTGATAACCAGAGCCAGGCCCGGCTCACTGCGAACTTTCTGGAACGGGGCGGCAGCCCGCAGGGTGGCATCGAAAGCCAGGTCAGTCACCTTTCCTTTGGGGAACCTGTACTTAATATACCGGCCCTGCTGAGAGCTCGCTTTTACCCTGGCCCGTTTCCCGGAGCCGCGGGGGCGGCGGACATCGTTAAACCGTAGGTCGGCAATCTGTGCATCGAAAATCCCCGACGGCTCTTCCAGACTCTCACGCTCAAGCTGCCCACTATCCGGGTAATCAGCGTCATGAGACCCGGTTATTTCACTAATATCGCGGTCATGAATATTTTGAGGCGCACTCCCGGAGCTGTCCGCGCCCGGGTTCGTTCCTTTCTCCCTCGTATCGGCAGGTTTTTCCGGTTCCTCTTCGACATTATTCCCACACGCCTGGACCGGTTCCCGCATCCGGTGGGGCAGCGCGTAGCCGGCAGCCTCCCGGATATCGTCTTCGGTAATTTCCAGCCTGACGTCAAAAGCAGCAATAGCCCTGGCCGTTTCGATGATGATTATCTCGGCGCGGTGACCGGCACAACCGGCCTGTCGCGCCACAGCTACCGCCAGTGAAAGGACAGCCTCACTAACCTGTACCTTCGGCAGAAGGTCTCTTGCCCGCCCTATCCGTTCGGCCAGCGCCCGGCTTGCTTCCTGCCACTGTTGCCGGTAAGCGCCGGGGCTGCGCTCGTATTCCAGCCTGCACCGGATAATCTCAGTGCGGTTCCGGCAGTCCTGTTCGCCGTGGACTTCGGTAAACAGACCGAAACGGTCGACGAGTTGCGGCCGCATCAAGCCTTCCTCCGGGTTCATCGTGCCTACCAGTATGAAGCTCGTCGTGTGCCGGTGGGAGATTCCTTCCCGCTCGACGATATTCACCCCCGAGGCCACCGTCTCCAGGAGACAGTTAGCGATGTGCTCGCTCAGCAGGTTTACCTCGTCGATGTAGAGGATATTGCCGTCGGCCTTTTGCAGCAGGCCCGGCTCGAAGTATTTCCTGCCCTCGGCGATGGCAGTCTCAATGTCGATGCTGCCGATGAGCCTATCCTCGGTGATATTTAAGGGAAGGTCAACGACTTCCATGCCGTCGAGAACGTCAGCTAGTCCCCTTACCAGAGTGGACTTGGCGGTGCCCTTCTCGCCGCTTATCAGCACCCCGCCGATGCGAGGATTAACCGCGTTCAGGATAAGAGCCTTCTTCACTCGCTCCTGGCCGATTACCGCTACGAAAGGAAAGCTGTAATGTCCCATTAGAGATTCCCGCCACCGATAATTTCAGCCACGTCCTCCAGGTCCACACTGCCCTCCTCGAACGGTCTGCGACGCATCCGGTGCGGTAACGTCAGCCTGGCGGCAGCGAGCATATCTTCTTTAATAACCTGGCGCCGTCCTTCCAGGGCGGCCTGTGTCAGCGCCGTCTTGACCATGGTAATATCGGCCCTATGCCCATCTACACCAAGCCGGATAGCAATATCGGCAGCCACTACCAGGATATCGTCAGAATAGGTTACATCTTTAAGAATCGCCTTCGCCCGTCCGATTTTATCCGCCAGCGCCTGTTGTTCGGTAGTAAAGCCGGCGGCAAAGGCTTCGGGGTTATCCTCGAAGGCCAGGCGGCGTCGGATGACTTCCACTCTTTTTACGGGGTCGTCCTCTCCGGTCACGTCCACCACCAGCCCGAATCTGTCGATAAGCTGGGGACGCAAATCTCCCTCCTCCGGATTCATCGTACCCACCATTACGAACCGGGCGGGATGAGCAAAGGATATTCCCTCACGCTCGATGGTATTGACGCCCATAGCCGCCGCATCCAGCAGCACGTCCACCACGTGGTCGTCGAGCAGGTTTACCTCGTCAACATACAGGATATTGCGGTTGGCCTGGGCGAGTATGCCCGGCTCGAACCGCTTTTCACCCTTTTTAATGGCATATTCGATATCCAACGTACCCACCACCCTGTCCTCGGTGGCACTCACCGGGAGATTAACTACCTGCATTTTGGTCGGTACCCTGTTGATAGTACCGTCGGCGGCAAGCTGCGTACAGCTTTCGCAGTAGGCACTCTCGTCATCGGGGTCGCAGCTGAAGATACAGCCCGCGACAGCGTCCCGTAAAGGCAGCAGGTCGGCCAGCGCCCGTACCGCCGTCGATTTAGCCGTGCCTTTCTCACCCCTTATCAGCACCCCACCGAGCAGCGGGTTGATAACATTCAATATCAGCGCCCGCTTCATCGCCTCCTGACCTACTATGGCGGTAAACGGGTAGATGTAATAATTATGCGTTATCGTCATCGTTAACCTCGCCTATAGTTTCTCCTCAATGTCGCCCTCGAGCTCCAGGAAAACCTCTTTGAGCTTTTCTATTTGCTCTTCGGTAGCGTCCCAGTAGCCGCGCCGTTGGTACTCCATCATCTGCTCGATAATACTCAGGTAAGCGTGCGGGTTGTTCTCCTTGAGCCGCCGCTGCATCGTCTCGTCTTCGACATACTTCTGGTGCAGGTCGTCGTAGACCCAGGATTCGACGGCGTTGGTGGTGGCGGCCAGACCCATAACGTTCTCGAAGCGTTCGGCGATTTTCTGGACGCCGTGGTATTTATGCGCCAGCATGCCGTCAATCCACTTCGGGTTCAGGACGCGCGTCCGGATGCCCCGGCCGATGGCTTTCTCCACCCCCTCGGTGGCGATGCTTTCGCCGGTGGTGTCGGTGATATACATCCGTGCCTTTTTACCCCTGGCCATCTCGACTGACTTGGCCAGACCTCCGAAAAATTCGTAGTAGTGGTCTAAATCGGTTATCTCGTACTCGTGGTTGCTCCGTATCTGGGATACGATATCCACGCTCTTGAGGTTGCTATCCAGCAGCCCCTCGACGTCTCTACCCCGGTAGTTCTTGCTGTAGACGTAGCGCAGCTTCTTGATATATTCCTCGCCGATTTGCTCTTCTTGCTGCCAGTTTTTGGTCTCGATAATGCCGGTGATGCCGGTGCCGTACTGCCCCTCGCCCGGCCCGAAGATGCGTGAGCGTGCCAGTTCGCGGGCCTCGTCCTCAGCGTAGCCCCGGTCAATCAGGGTCTGATATATCTTTTTCGTATTGGCCTTAAAGCAGTTCATGTCGTCGGGCTCGTCGAGTCCGGCAAGCTCTTCGAATACCTTGTTCATACCTTCGATGATATTAGGGAACATGTCCCGGAAGAAGCCGCAGATATTGACCACCACATCCACCCTCTGCCGGCCCAGCTCTTCGAGCGGGATAATCTCGTAGCGCGGCTCCCAGACGCTGCCGCCCCTGACTACCCGCACACCCAGGTAGGCAAGTATCTGAGCCACCGTCTCGCCCTGAGTCCGCGATGTTTCCAGTCCCCAGAGGATAACGGCAGTGGACGAGGGCAGTTCCCCGTGGTTGTCTTTCCGGTACTGCTCCAGCGTAGCTTCGGCTATTCTCCATCCCCTTTCACAGGCTGTCGGGCTGGGTACGAAGCGGGGGTCGAACTGGTAGAGGTTATAGCCGGTAGGCAAGACCTCAGGGTTGCGAAAGATATCGCCGGCCAGCCGGGCCGGGTTATATTCGCCGTTCAGAGTCCGCAAAAGACCGGTCATCTCCGCATTTTGGCGGCAGTTAACCATGACCTTCCTGCCGTATTCCAGCGTAACTGCCAGGTCCTTACGGTGGGCGGTGCCGATGCCTTTGAGCGAATCGCCTTTGATATGCGTATCAAACAATAATTCCGCCCGCTGGTCTATTTCTGCCAGTTCTCCGGTATCCATGGTTTCCAGCAGCATGTCGTAATTGAGTCCGTCCATTTCAGCGGCGATTCTCCGCAGCGACTTCGCTTCACCCCGGTCGTAACGCAGCAGGCCTCTGATGTAGCTGCGGGCTTCTTCCTCATCATAGCCCCGCCCGAAGACGTGCAGGCCGCTGGGGATGAGTGAGCGTTTCATCCGGTACAGCTCTCTTTCCAGTTCGTCCAAATTTTCCGGCAGGTTGTTTGCCGCCGCATTTTTACGGATATTTTTCAGGATATCCTCGCTCCTGGCCGGGGAGACCCGCGAAGCCTCGCGGTACTCGTCTATCATGGCCGACAGGTCAACATATTCTCCGTACAGGTCCCCCTGGACGTACTGCGGGGGCTGGTAGCCGACGAGGTTGGCGTGCGCGCGACGCTTGGCAATCATCGCCTCCGAGGGGTTGCCCGTATAATACAGGTAAACATGAGGCATGTCAGCAATCAACCGGTCGGGGAAACAGGCGCCGGACATGCCGCATTCCTTGCCCTTGAGGAACTCCAGCGTGCCGTGGGTGCCCACGTGGATGACGGCATCGGCCTGAAATTCTTCGCACAGCCAGGTATAAAATGCTATATATTGATGATGAGGCGGGAGCGCCTTATCGTGGTAAGCCTTTTCCGGGTTTTCGTGGATTCCGCGTGATGGTTGCAGCCCGACGAACACGTTGCCGCTGATTATTCCCGGAATCAGGAATTCACCGTTTTCACCCGTCATCACCGCGCCGGGTGGCTTGCCCCATTGTTCGATTATCCGGTCTTTGTCGGGCATTGCATTCAGGCGTTTCAGGTAACCTTCGAGAGGGTATTTTATCATGGCATCCTCGTCGGCGGCGTAGTTGCCGGAATTGACGATTTTACCGGCGGTAAACTGTTCCATTAATGCGTCGGCGCTTAAATCCTCGGTGGTATATCCTTCCTTTTTGAGGTTCTGCAGAATGTTCTCGATAGAGGCGAATGCATCCAGGAACGACCCCCCGAAAATATTATCTTCACCGGGTGGATAATTGTAGCCGATGATGGCAACCTTTTTATCCCGATTAGCCTTGCCGCGAAGCTTTAAAAGTTTTCTTACTCGTGAAACCAGCCTGTCAACTCGCTCTTCGATGAGTGTCAAGCTTCTCAACTCTATGCCGGTCTCATCATCGAGTGAAGGTTCACTCATCGCCCCGACCGGTATTGTCTCGATGCAGCCGTCAAGCTCCGGCAGCATTACCGAAATCAGGAACTCATTGGCGTTAAGCCCCCGCTCCGATTCCCGCCATTCGCTGACACGCCGTCTCGTCATGAAGAAGGGGTGCAGATAAGGGGCATTAACTTCTTTTAAGATATCTATAGCACCTTCGGCATCCCCGCCCATCGGTCCGGCCCCTAGCCGGAACGACATGAAGTTGAGAACCATATCCACCGGTTTACCGGCGGCTTCCATCAGCCACTCCCTCATCCGCGGGTAGTTCTCAGCGGTGGTGCCGCCGAAGGCAACGGGCAGCACGTTGGCATGTCCCCTGATTCTATCGATAATCCCGGTTACGCAACCCGCCGTGTCGTCGGGGTAGGTATGCCCGTAATAAAGCAGGGCTACTGTGGGCTTATTACTATCGAAGCCATATTCGGTCGTATAATCCGAATAATTCTTATAATATTTCCTGGTTATCGGGTCGCAGATACCGATGATATCCACCTCCCGGGCTGGCTGCGGCTGGGGCAGCTCCTTGTGTCCGCCGTAGTCCCTGAGGATTAGGTAGAGCATATTCTCAAGCTGCACGGCGTCAGCCACCCGGAAGTACTTGGCAAGTTGCGAGAGGTTGCGCATATCGCGCATGATGCCCACCGGCAGTATCTTACCCGCCGTCTCGGCAATATCGGTCATCCGGCGCATTCTGGCTGGGGTCATCTGCCGCGGCTCGCCCATCCCCATCCCCCCACCCATCGGCATCGAAGTGGCAGTGAGTTTGCCGAGGCGTATATGGGAACGCACCGTCTGCCCGTAGGGTATAATTTGCCCCTGGCACTGCTCCAGGGCGGCGTAGACATCGGCAACAATATCGGCAGGGCTGCCCATCAGGTCTACCAGCACGGCGTCAGCAGCGATGATATCCCGGTGCATTCCAGCACGCTTCTCTTCAGACATCTGACGCGCAGCGTAAATCAGCCTCAGGTCCAGAACCCCCGGGAAGCGCTCCTCGATTGTGTTTCGGGCCTTGAGCAGCTCCCTGATGGCCGTAGTAGAAACAGTAACGAAGGTGATTTTCACCAGACTACCCTCCTGGCATGGAACACCGGCTTGCCGGTCTCCCTGTCTTCGGTTATCTCGGCTTCTACATTGAAAACTTCACGCATCAGGCCTGGTTCCAGTATTTCCCGTGGTAGCCCCCTGGCGTGGAGGTCTCCTTCTTTCATGACGATAAGCTCGTCGGAATAACGCGCGGCGTGGTTGATATCGTGCAGCACCATCAGGATAGTAATGCCTTCTTCCCGGTTCAGCCCGGAGATAAGCTCCAGCACCTCTATCTGGTGTGAGATGTCCAGAAAGGTGGTGGGTTCGTCGAGCAGGAGTATCTGCGGTTTCTGCGCGATGGCCATGGCAATCCAGGCCCGCTGGCGCTCCCCGCCGGAAAGAGTATTAATTTTCCGGTTCTCGTACTCGGTGAGGTTGGTCCTCTCAATTGCCCAGGCGATGATGTCGCTATCGTTGTCACCCTTTCCCTGCCACCATTCCCGGTGGGCGAAACGCCCGTAAGCGACCAGTTCACGCACAGTGATATCACTCATGCCGTTATGTACCTGCGAGAGCACCGCCATCTGGCGGGCGATGGACTTGGACTTCATCTTGGAGATGTTGCCGCCGTTAAGGTAAACCCGGCCGCCGGCCGGCCTGAGGTTGCGTGATATCGCCCGCAGCAGGGTTGTCTTGCCGGAACCATTGGGGCCGATGATGGAGTATATTTTGCCGCGTTGTACCGGCAGGCTCAGGTCCCGGATGATTTCCCGGGTGTTAAACCTGACTTTCAAGTTCTCGACGTTCAGTACCGTGTTCACAGCTTTAATCTATCTCCTCAGCAGGTAAAGGAAGAACGGGGCTCCCAGCACGGCCATGACGATGCCGACGGGTATTTCCGTCGGGCTGAAGGCCGTCCGGGCGAAGGTATCACTGAACATGACGATGGCCGCCCCGAGCAGCATCGACCCCGGAAAGAGGAACCTGTGATTGGTGCCCAGCAGCAGCCGTGCGCTGTGCGGAATAATCAGGCCCACGAAACCGAGCAGCCCAACTACTGAAACGGCGCTGGCCGCAAGCAGAGCCGCAACTGCGGTAAGCCCCAATCTGGTCACCTCTACATTGAGGCCCAGTCCCCGGGCAGTATCATCACCCAGCACCAGTATGTTGAGGCGTTCAGACATTATTATTGAGGCACCGATGCCGAGTATAGAATATGGCAGTATCGTAGCCACGTCCGGCCAGCTCCGCGCCGAGAGGCTGCCGTTCATAAAGGTCAGGGCGCCGTGTACCCGGTCGCTGTAGAAGACCATTAGCGCCGAGATGCCTGCGCCTAGGAAAGCGGCTACGGCCACGCCGGCCAGGATAATCCTCAACGGCTGGATGCCACCCTTCCAGGCCAGTATGTAGATAAGAATAGCCGCCCCCATAGCACCGACAAAAGCCGCTACCGGCACCATTAGATGATATTCCGGGAAGAGAATCAGGATGGCGATTCCCAGCAGCCCGGCTCCCGCCGAAATACCGATAATGGTGGGGTCGGCGAGGGGGTTGGACATTACTCCCTGGAGTATGGCACCCGCCAGAGCCAGGTTGACGCCCACCAGGGCTGCCACAATCATCCGCGGCAGGCGTATATCCCAGATAACCAGCCGGACCGCCGAGCCGTCATCGCTAAATAAGGCCTGTAATATTTGTGGTATCCTTATCTCCATCGTACCCAGCGAATTGCCGAGTAAAAAGGCCATAAAAGCCAGCATACCGAAAAAAAGCAGCATGGTGAATTTCCATTTCCGGCTGTCGCGGAGAGATACCGTTTTTTCTACTCTATCAAGACTCAGATTACTCATCTAACGGGCCATATATTTCAGGGTAAACACCCTTAGCCATGTACTCGATGGCATCGACGTAGTTATGCGCTGCGTTGTAGAGGAAGTATTCCTGCGGTAAATAGACGACATTCCCTTTCTTTATAGTTTCGATGCCTGCCCAGGCTGGGTTGGTAGTGAACTCCTCTTTCATCACTCGTTTGGCGTCCTCGTTGGAACTAATCATACTGGTTACCAGTATCACATCAGGGTTTTTCCCCACGATATATTCGATATCAAGCGGTGTCGTCTCTGAGCCGAGTGTATCGGGTGGCAGGTCGGAGGCGATGTTCTTGAGGCCGAGAATATTCGCTATATCTCCGGCGATGCTGTTGTCCAGCTTTACCGCGAGGCTGGACGAGGTGACGTAGAGAATCACCACGCTCCTCGCTTCCTCAGGCAGTCGCTCGATTATCTCACTTTTCCGCGCCTCCATTTGAGCAATGTGGTCTTCGACAAACGCTTCGCTACCGAGCAGGACGCCGAAGACCCTCAGGTGGTCCAGCACGTCTGAATAGCCGCGCATGTGTAAAGCGACTATTTTGAATTCCATGCCTCGTAAGACCTTACCGATGTTACTCTGGACGCCCGACTGGACAATGATAAACTCGGGCTGTAATTCGATGATCGCCTCTACGTTGGCATTGTAGACTGCGCCGACCGAAGGCAGGGCGTTTATTTCTTTTTCATATTGGGGAGCTATCATGGCGGTACGTAAGTCAGTCCGGCAGATTGACTTGCCACCGAGCGCATACCACATGTTCAGGAAGGTGCCGGATAGCACCGCAACGTGCTCCGGCCTAGTCTCCAGGGTAACCTCATTGCCTATATAATCGGTAATAGTACAGGGATAGCCATCGCCCGTAATAAGGACATTATGCGCCTCTTCCTCTCGCGTCTGGGTGGCCTGGGTATTGGCCATACCCCCAAATCTGGCAGAATCGTCGTTGTTTTCAATAGCATCATATGTGCAACCGTAAAAATAAAACGGCACTACACAAACCAATACTAATACCAAGCTTAATAAAGGATATCCTTTTTTCATATCGGTTTTTATTGAGCGCATTTTATCCAATACGGTTAGAGTTTAACGGTATATATTTTAATGAGATATTATATAACAGGTTCCGTTAGATAATCAAGTGTATTTTATAATAAACAATTATAGTTTATTTATATTAAACATAATGTCCTTTCACTATCGTTTTATGAATTGGAATATACCGGGTGGGTTATTGAGCGGCTTAGTCGAGATTAAGCTCTGAAAATGGACGTTTTAAAGGGTTTGTGATACTAAAGATAGTTAAAATCAATGTGAAGGTAAATGTGCATGCCATAGTTATTAATCACAGTCGAACGGAAACGCCGGACAGAGAGAGGAGAATTAGACTCTGCCTGAATACCTGCCTAAATAGGCTGCCAGGCAAATATACCTTCATCGTGAGTTATATGGCCAAGACCGGGGAACGGAAAATGACAGGCAAAAATAAGAACCCCGGATTTCGCGATATCAGACAGTTTTTGAGCCCTTGTTTTTAACGCCTGTTCGGGCTCGACATCGAACAATATTAAGTGTTCGGGATGAATGAACTCGAGTTGTGAATGCATAATATCTCCGATACAGAGAAGACTTTCCCTGCCAGAGCCTATTTCCACCATGACGTTGCCCGGCGTATGTCCGTAGGCTGCTATGAATTTAATTCCGGGTAGCGCTTCAGCATTATCCTTTACCAGGTCAAATTGGTCGCGGATGGGTAAAAAGTTCTTCCTGGCAGGACTAAAAAACATGTTCTGGAGCTCGTTGCTCCCCGGCTTGGTTAGCCAGTATTCCCATTCCCTTTCGGACGCTAAAAAACGAGCGTTGGGGAAAACGGGCCTTCCCTGCAAATCGAAGCTGCCGCCGACATGGTCTATATGACCGTGGGTGACAATGATTCTATCAATATCCGAACACTTTATTCCTGCCGCCTCCAGGTTTTTAGCCAACTGTCCGGCGGTAGCTTGAAATCCGTCTCCGCACCCCGTATCGATGAGCATTTTATGCTCGCCTGTATCAATAAATAAACAGTTCAGGTCGAAGACCTCCTCGTTCCCCGCGTCCTGGTTCACCAGCGTACCATCGCTGAAAATCATGCATTTGTAATCCCCCATATCGATGCTAAATCCTGTTTCGAGCATTGGCACTATCCTTCTTCCGCTATTATATTTTATGGCCTGGGTATATATCTACGCCTTGTATATCCTGCAGAGAAAGGAACGCCATGGTTCTGAGCCTGTTTGAGGGTCACAGGGCATACCACTCGTTAGCATGTTCACATTTGATTCCTTAAAGCCATACTCCCACGGTTCTTTTTCCGGAAACCACCATCCGTGCTGAGCGCTGACAACACCGGGACTAACATCTTCTGTCAGGTGGGCTCTCTGTTTGATTTTTCCGCCCCTCGGACTTTCAATCCATACCCAGTCACCATTTTTTATACCCAGCTCGGCGGCGGTAACGGCGTGAATATCAACCTCCGGTTCCGGGTTCCGGCGGCGCAACGATTCTATCTGCCTTCCCTCGGTATGGAAAAAGGCCTGAATCCTGGCTCCCGTCGTGACTATCAGCGGATATTCATTAAAAATGTCCGGTGTCGAATACGGGCTTTCAGGAGGTTCAACGTAATAAGGCAGAGGGTCATAGCCCATGTCTTTCAAAGCCGAACAGTAAATTTCAAATTTACCGGAAGGTGTTTTAAATCCATCCTGCTCATATTTTCTATATCGCATATTACCCTTAAGTATACCGATTTTTTTGAATTCCTCAAATGTCATACCGGTATCTTTCAATAACCAATCGCAGTATTCTGTCGTGCTGCGCCACGGAAACCCCTCTTCCATTCCCATGCGATGAGCCAGGTCGAAGAGAATCTCCTTGTCGTCCCTGCACTCGCCCACGGTCGCCACCTTTGACCTCGCAGTTACACACCAGACCATGTGCATATCACAGACATCATCGGTTTCCGGCCAGCTGGCGGCGGGTAGCACAATATCGGCAAATTGAGTGGTCGGTGTCATGAATAAATCCGCAGCAACTATGAAATCGATTTTTCGCAACGCCTCGAGCATCTCTAAACAATCGCTGTGACCGACCAGTAGATTACTGCCCATAATAAACAGAGCTTTGATTGGATATGGCTTTTCAGTCATTACCGTATTGATAAACTCCCTGGGTTGTATTGTCGTGCTCAATTTGTACTTGCTGGCCCCGAGCATCTTCTTTTTAGATTCAGCCGGTAATTCCTCCGGTAATTCAATGTCAGGATTGAGACGCGGCGCCTGCACCACCACGTTCGACGGAGGTACCCAGAAAACATCACCGCCCGGTACATCTATATTGCCCGTAATACCGGAAATCAGGAGTAAGGCCCGGATAGTCTGAAAATTGTTTGCTCCCTGGTCTATACCGACGCCCCATTGCAGGCAGGCAGGCCTGGTAGTTGCGTACAATCGCGCCGCTGCCTGAATTGTCTCCGCGGGAACCCAGGTAATCCGGGCTGCTTTTTCCGGCGGGTATTCTTTCACCCTTTCCTTTAACTCGTCAAAACCGGTGGTCCATGTATCGACGAATCGCTTATCATACAGCCCTTCTTTGATAATGGTATGGAGCATGCCCAGAGCCAGGGCAGCATCCGTCCCCGGACGGATCTGCAGCCAGTGGTCGGCTTTCATAGCCAGTCTGGTTCTCCTGGGGTCAACTACTATCAATTTAGCGCCGCTATTCAATGCCAGCGTAAGCTGATGGCTGCACATGCCGTCGGCGGCGCCCACCTCGGTCAGGTTACATCCCCAGACAAGCACGCATTTCGGTTTGATTCCGCCAAAACCGTAATAATCACATATATGAAGTTCGCCGCACGTCATCGCTGAAGCTATCAACCTGGGACCGTAACAGAGGTGAGCAAAACCGAGGCGATTAGGGGTGCCCAGACAATTGAGAAACCGGTGAAACAGTACGTAATAAGGCCTGCCTGTCCCCCTCGCCCCTACGATTGATTCCGCCCCATATTTTTGCTTGACTTTGAGTAATTCCTCACTGACCGTGTCCAGTGCTTCATCCCACGTAATCCGTTGCCATTTATTCTCCCCACGGTCACCTGCCCTCTTCATGGGATATTTCAATCTGTCCGGGTGATATAATAGCTCCGGAGTCGCTTTTCCTTTGACACAAAGATATCCTTTTGAGGTAGGGCTATCGGGGTCTCCGGTCACTTTGACAAGCTTCCCGTCTTTAATATGGAGTAATACGCCACATACACCATGGCATCCCCGGCAGGTAGATTTGACGACGCGATATGACATAGTTAATAAAATTTCTTTTGGGCTATGGGGCAGGCCCTTATATAGCTTATTTAGCTTCAGGTAGAAATTTTTATTACGGCTGACCTGCCCTGGAAAGGGGCACCACCTTATAAGTTAGAGTTACCGATATACTGGCTTCAGAAGTCGTTGGCCGGTAAACCAACGAGCTATGAGGATATACTTCATTGTACTCTATCCTTCGCTGCTTAATCAATATTATTGGTACTGGTACGATGGCCCGCAGTGTCATGTATAGGTCTCACTTATCGATGAACCACCTGTTGTCCAAACACGGGAAAAAATTTTTATGTATACCGCTGTATTATGTAGTATAATGCTACTAAATTATGCCGGTGGAGCCAGGAGGTTTCTGGAACAGTAAGTTCTAACGGTGAATTAGAAGTAATTTTCAGTTCGGGAGTTAAAAATGGATGTCGCCGCGGAACTCTTAAAGCAGGGAAAAACCAGGGAACTGTGGGATAGGTGTTGCGGGTTTATTGACTTAAACATGGAACAGTTTATGACCATCCAGCGTCGGTTACTGCTCGAGCAGATAGAGTTTTTGAAAAATTGCGAGCTGGGTAAAAGGTTGATGCGCGGGGCGGAACCTCGCAGCGTAGAAGAATTTCGCCAGCAGGTGCCGGTCACTGCCTACTCCGACTACGCTCCCTATCTTCTGGATAAAAGGGAGGATGTGCTGCCTGTGAAGCCCATACTCTGGCAGTGTACCTCGGGCAGGTCGGGGGAGTATCCCCATAAATGGGTGCCGATTACCCGGCGGATGTATGATGAAATGGGAGATTTGATGATAGCGCTATCCCTCTTCGCCTCGTGCGAAGATAGAGGCGATGTTGTTATTGAAGAACATGATAAGGTTATTTACGGTGTGGCTCCCCCGCCCTATGTCAGCGGGTCGTACTTTCGTAAAATAGCGGAGATAGGTATCAACGACATATTACCCCCGATAGAGGAAGCCGAAAAAATGGGCTTCGAGGAGAGAATAGAGCAGGGCTTCAAACTTGGATTATCCGAAGGGATAGATGTGGTGTCTGCCATCAACAGCGTACTGGTAGCAATAGGCGAACGTTTCGGTCAAGGTTCCGGGATTAAGAGAGCCGCAGCCTTACTGAAACAGCCCAAAATACTCCTCCGCCTGTTAAGGGCAGTCGCGAAAAGCAAACTGGCCGGCCGCCCCCTGTTGCCCAGGGATATATGGTCTCTTAAGGGAATAATTGCAGGTGGAACGGATAATATAATTTACCGGGAGAAAATCAAATATCTATGGGGAAGGTATCCCCTGGACACGTACGGCGGTACTGAGTGCCTCTTGACGGCGACACAGACGTGGGACTACGATACGATGACCTTTATCCCGCACCTTAACTTTTTAGAATTTATGCCGGAAAGCGAATGGAACAGCTGGCTGATGGACAAAACATATCGACCCGAACTCCTCCTGCTTGACGAGGTGCAGGCCGGAGAGAACTACGCGGTGGTAATCACGAATTTCTTCGGGGGCGCATTCGTGAGATACTTCCCCGGTGATGCTATCAGGATAATGTCGCTCCGAAATGAAAGGTGCAACATTAATATTCCCCAGATGCTCTTCGACTCAAGGATAGACGGCATCATTGATGTAGCCGGTTTTACCCGCCTGACGGAGAAGGTAGTCTGGCAGGCGATAGAGAACTCCAGGCTGGCCTACCAGGATTGGGCGATACGTAAGGAATCATCGGGAGAGAAGACTGTCTTGCGCCTGTACATCGAGCCCAAACAGGATATCGAGTTCAATGAAAACCAGGTTGCGGACATCATACATGAGCAGCTAAAGAGCCTGGATAAAGATTACGCTTCACTGGAGCCAATGCTTTCTCTCAAGCCTCTCAAGGTTACCGTGCTGCCCCACGGCACATTCCAGACCTATATAGCCAGGCAACAGGCGGCGGGGGCTGATCTGGCTCACTTAAAGCCGCCTCATGTCAATCCCACGGAAGAGCAAATCGGCAAGTTATTGACCCCGCAAACGTAGATATCGGTCATCACTCTTAAAAGGCTAATCCATCGCATCTGGATGCGAACCGGCAACCGGGGATTCTCCCTCCGGCTAATCATTAACGAAACCTTTACACTTCCCTGCATTACATTTATGTCTTATTTACTATTTGTTTATTATGCTTATTACGATATTTACCGATGTGTTACATATGGCAAATAAGCCAATAACAATGCGTACTGATTTGCCGTTCGGAAAAGAAGTAATATAGATGAGCATTTATGCACTGCCGCCGCTATTCAGCACCATAATCTATGTTGCCCTGATTGCCCTCGTTCTGAATAAGGTGCGTACCAGGATAGGTAAGACATTTATTGCATACCTGGTTATTTCGATAGTGTTTTCCTTTGGCACCTATCTCCTCTTCGCCAATTTTTTCCCGGGTCACGTGCGTCTGCTGAGTGTCTTCCCCTCGACATTCGGCATTCTGGTAACGGTAAGCTATTATCACTTCATCTGTAGTTTTACCCACAAAGTAGGCCGTACGGCCGTATGGCTGGGGTACGGATTTGTAGCCTTCATCTTACTGCCACTGGCCTTGACCGGCTACATCCCTGAGGACGTTCAACTGACCGGCAAAGGGCTGGACATTAATTATGGAGCGTCTGTTTACCCGCTCGCTGTGGTGGCCTTTACTTTCATTGCCCTGTCAATATATCGCCTTTTACAGAGGTACAGGGCCCTGAACGACCCCCTGGAACGAAGAAGAGTGATGTATCTGTATATAGGTTTAGCCATCGTCACGCTGGTAAGTATTAGAGAAGGCATTCCCCCTCTACCCAGATTCCCCCTGAGTCAGGTCGCCAATTTCTGTAATGCCGTCATCATCACCTATGCCATCATGAGGTATCAGCTATTCAATATCAAGCTGGTTATAAAGAAGGGGCTGGTATATACCGGGATAACCGCTATTATTGCCGGAATTTTCCTGGGTTTTCTGTACGTTTTACAGGAGTTCATGCAGGGCTGGTCAACGATGGCGACCATGGTATCTATTATTTGCCTGGCTATTCTATTTTCCTTATCGTTCAACCGTCTGAAGGTCATTATAGAAAAAACGGTAAATATCATTTTCTACGGAAAGAGCTACGACTATCGCAAGATGGTCTCGAACTTCGCTCAGAGAATGAGCAACGTCCTTGAGCTGAAGCAGCTTGCCGAGGCTATGCTGCCGCCGATTTCGAAAGCCTTACACAGTGACCAGGTGAGCCTGCTTTTACCCGAAAATGAAAATTTCAGTTTAAGGCACGCCGTGCGATTTTTTGAAGAAGAAGCGGCCGTCCCCATCAAGCTGCAAAATGACAGTCCCATAGTGGACTGGCTTTTGAGAGAGAAGAAGCCTCTCAGCCGGGATTTAATTGATACCGACCCGAATTTCAAGGCGCTCTGGGAAGCCGATATTAAAGCTACTGAAGAGGTAGAAATACTGTTCCCCTTAATATCAAAAAACAGGCTCGTCGGTATTCTGGCGCTGGGTAAAAGGCGTAAAGGAAGTTACTATAACAACGATGACATAGACCTGATTACTACCCTAACGAGCGAAGCCGCCGTGGTGATTGAAAACGCCGAGCTTTACGCCCAGGCCAGGCAGAGGGCTAATATCGATGAGCTGACCGGGCTGTACAATCACCGATTTTTCCACCAGCGCATCACTGAGGAGATTGCCAGGGCTTCTCGTTTCGGCGAGGTGTTCTGTCTGTTGAACGTAGACCTGGATTATTTCAAATCATATAACGATGTTTACGGTCATCTGTACGGTGATGAGGTATTACAAAAGGCGGGCAAAACCATCAGGGATAAAATTAGAAGTATCGACATGGCTTTCCGCTACGGCGGTGACGAGTTCTCTATCATCCTGCCTCAAACAACTATCGAAGGTGCTTTCAAGGTAGCCGAGAGAATCCGAAAGTCATTGGAATCCACGGTTGATACCCAGGGACGCCTTATGACCTGCAGCATCGGTATAGCCTCCTGGCCGACGGACGGCGTAATGCGAGAGGAACTGATTCAAGCCTCTGATACGGCCCTGTATTATGCCAAGCAAACAGGTCGTAATCGCACCTCGGTGGCCTCGGAACTGCCGATTTCCGAGTTGATGAATAAGAGCGCTGTCACCAAGAACAAAGATGCCATCCTCAGCACCATTTATGCCCTGGCAGCCACTGTAGACGCCAAAGACAAATATACTTACGGTCACTCTAAAAAGGTAAGTAAATACGCTACCGATATCGCGGAAGCACTTGGCCTGCCGCCAGAGCGGGTCGATTCAATTCGTACGGCCGCTCTGTTGCACGATATCGGTAAAATTGGCGTGTCGGACCGAATCCTCGGCAAGCCAGGGCCTCTGAACGATGAGGAGTGGCAGCCGATATACGCCCATCCGACTATGGGAGTATCCATACTCAAACATGTCGATAGTCTCAAGGACTGCCTGGCGGCGGTGCAGTACCATCATGAGCGCTTTGATGGTGGTGGCTACCCCGCCGGTATGAAAGGTTCTAACATTCCGCTCGACGCCAGAATCATCGCCGTAGCAGATTCTTTTGACGCTATGACTTCGTCACGCCCGTACCGACAAATGGTAAAGACAAAGGAGGAGGCTCTAGAAGAAATCCAGCGCTGCAGCGGCGCTCAGTTTGACCCTGATATCGTCCGGGTCTTTTTAGAACTGATGGCTAAAACCAGGTCAATAAAGAGTAAAGACCGAAAAACCGCTAAAGCCCTGTCTTGAGGTTGACCTTAATCACACAGTAACCTTACTCCATAATTGGCAACGCTACTGTCCAGAGTACAGCCTTTATTTCAGCATACTCCTCCAGGACACTTCCCCCCCCCAACGAGCTATGTAGTCTGAACTCACCTGGTTAGCATTCAAACACTCATCTCTCAGCCTGCCTATCAAGCCCCCGCCCCATAAACTCCGGCCCGCTATCCATCGTGATGACCTCAGTCGGCATCGGCACGCCTTTTGACAATAATCACCGCATGATTGTAATATGCAAAAAGGTGGTACTCTCCATTCTTAACAAATTCCATATCGTAATTGTTTCACATTTCTAAAATTCAAGGAGGAAATACATGGCACGAGGTTACATGGGTAAGGTTCTCTGGGTTGACCTTACCAGAAAAGAACTAAAGGACGAGGCACTGGATGAAAAGCTGTGCCGCGATTTTCTCGGGGGTTACGGGCTGGGCGCCCGGATTATTTTCAGTCGGCAAAAGGCCGGGACCGACCCGCTGGGGCCGGATAGCATTTTCGGTATTATGACCGGCCCTCTCACCGGGACCGACGGACTCGGCGGCTCCCGGTATATTGTGGTGGGTAAATCACCGCTGACCGGGGGCTGGGGTGATGCCAATTCCGGTGGGAGTGTCGGCCCGAACCTGAAATTCGCCGGCTATGACGCGGTGTTTTTCACCGGCATCTCGGACAGGCCCGTCTATCTCCTGATTGATAACGGGAAAGCCGAAATCAAAGACGCTGCCCGCGTGTGGGGCAAAGACTCTTTTGAGACCGAGGATATCCTCAAGGGAGAGCACGGCAGGGACGTGGAGGTGGCCTGCATCGGCCAGGCGGGGGAGAAGGTGGCTCTTATTGCCTCAGTGATGAATAATAAGGGACGCGCCGCCGGCCGTTCCGGACTGGGCGCCGTAATGGGCTCCAAGAAACTCAAGGCGATAGCGGTAAAAGGTAAAATAAAAGTACCCGTGGCCGAACCTCAAAAGCTCAAGGAACTGAGGAAGAAGTACCTGCGCGAGTTGACCGGCCACTTTCACCAGCTGAAGGATAGCGGCACGCCGGGCATCTTCAACATGTGTGCCGAGTTCGATGATGCGCCCTGCAAGAACTGGACAGGCGTGGCCATTATTGACTTCCCCAACTTTAGAGATATCGGGGCTGACCAGTATATGGCGCGAGAGACAGAAAAATATGCCTGCTGGCGCTGCCCCATAGGCTGCGGCGCGCATATGAGGGCAGGCACCGGTGAGTATCAATATGAAGAAGGTGCCCACAAACCCGAGTATGAGACGATTGCCATGTTCGGCAGCAACTGCCTGAACGGCAATGTTGAATCGATTATCAAGGCCAACGACATCTGCAACCGCTGCGGTCTGGATAGTATTTCCGCCGGAGCCTGTATCGCTTTCACCATCGAGTGCTACGAAAACGGCATTATCACCAAGAAGGACACCGACGGACTGGAAATGACCTGGGGCAATCATAAAGCAATCATCGCCATGACGGAAAAGCTGGCCAAACGCCATGGTTTCGGCGATATTATCGCTGATGGTGTCAAGAAAGCCGCCGAGAGAATAGGTAAGGGTTCCGAGATATACGCCATGCACATCGGCGGGCAGGAGTTCCCGGCCCATGATTCAAGGGGTGGACCTTCTTTTGCCATTGCCTACGGCGCCGATGCCACCCCGGGCCGTCATACCCAGGGCCCCAGCCACGTTGCCCCGGAGGGCGTGATACCGGAAATTGACCGCTTTTCTTACCAGGGACGCGGCCTGCCGCACAAGCTGGGCAGTGCTTTCGGGCATGTCTACAATTCTGTGGGGGCGTGCATGTTCATGATGGGAGCCCTGCCGCACTACGACTCCTTCATGGAGACACTGAGGACGATTACCGGCTGGGACCTTACTGTTGAAGAACTGCTCAAAACCGGCGAAAGAATCAGCAACATGCGGGTAGCCTTTAATATACGCGAAGGTCTGGTCATGCCGTTTAAGTATCCCGACCGGATGATGGGCGTCCCGCCGAAGAAGGAAGGCCCCCGCGCCGGGATAACCCTTAAGAAAGAGGAGTTATTCGACGAATTATTCCAGGCGGCGGACTGGGATATAAATTCCGGCAGGCCGAGTAAGCAGAAGCTGCTGGAGCTTGGTCTGGACGATGTGGCCGCGGTGCTCTGGCCGGAGTAATAATAAGGCGAATAATGTATGCAACTTCTAAAAAGTCACGGGTGGCCCTGGTAGCCTGTGGTACCTATGATGACCATGAAGTATACGCCTCTGTAAATAGGGGCCTCGACCTTCTCGGCGGTCTTTCCGAATTCGTAAAGTCCGGGGAGAAAATTATCCTCAAGCCGAATGTGCTTATCGGCGCCAGCCCAGAAAAGTGCGTTTGCACTCACCCTGCCGTACTACGGGCGGTCGGCAAAATACTCATAGAAGCCGGCGCAAACATAACCTGCGGCGATTCCCCGGCTTTCGGCGGCTGCGGTGTTAATATGAGAATAGCCGGGCTGAAACATGTGGCCGATGAACTTGGCGTACCCCTGGCAGAATTTTCTAAAGGCAGGGCGGTCGCTCATAAAGAAGCGCTTTTAGTTAAACGCTTCGTCGTCGCTAACGGTGTTCTGGATGCGGACGGGCTGGTGAGCCTGCCGAAGCTGAAAACACACGGCCTTACCCGGATGACCGGCGCCATCAAGAACCAGTTCGGTTGTGTTCCCGGATTTTTGAAAAACCAGCACCATGCCAGGATGCCCGACCCCTATGCTTTCGCTACCATGCTCGTCGATTTGAATACGTTAATCAGGCCGAGACTTTCTATCATGGATTCTATTATAGCTATGGAGGGTAACGGCCCGCGGAGCGGTAATCCCAGAAAGCTGGGCGTTCTGCTCCTCTCCAGCGACCCCGTCGCTCTGGACGCCGCCGCCTGCCGGATTATCGACCTCGACCCCGCCTTCGTGCCGACCTCCGAACCGGGTGAAAAGGCCGGACTCGGCACGTACCATTATGAAAACATTGAAATTGTCGGGGAGGATATAGAAAAATATATCTGCCGTGACTTTCAGGTCGTTCGCAAGCCCCCCGTCCCCGCCACCAGTGGGCGCGTCAGGACTGTTATTAAAAACCGGACAACGGTACGACCCGTCATCGACGAGAAACTTTGCACCGCCTGCGGCACGTGTGTCCGGCACTGCCCCGTAACGCCTAAGGCGGTGGACTGGGTCCGGGGTGATGAGTCACGTCCCCCCACCCATGACTACGACCGCTGTATACGCTGTTTTTGCTGCCAGGAAATTTGCCCCGAGGGGGCTATCTCCGTAAAAGAGCCACTGCTGGGAAAAATCTTTTTCCGGTGATAATATTAGTCAACGGGAGGAAAGCATAATGGATACTGAAAATCTGGTTTACCGCTACCTGCAAAAACACCTGGATAGTATGCCGGGTGGCTTCCCGGATGTGGAATCGGGCCTGGACATCAAGATACTGAAGCGGTTCTTTACTCCTGAAGAGGCTGAGATAGCCGTACAGCTTTCCATGAAACCGGAACCGTTGCAACGCGTTTACCGCCGTGTTAAACACACCGGGATGTCCGTTGAAGAATTGCAGCAGATGCTGGACCGCATGATGTGTAAGGGCGTTATCCTGACGGTGGAAGAGGGCTACGACGAGACCCATTACTGCAGCGCCGAGTTCGCCATGGGAGGCATTTTCAACTTTCAATTGAACAATCTCACCAAAGACCTACTCACCGATTATCATCAGTATAGCGATGAGAGACGCACGAAAGAGAAACCCGCTACCGGTGGAGGACTCCCGCTGCGTACCATCCCCGTCGCTCAGAGCATTTCCGTTCCGGAGAAATACCACGTCAGCGACTATGATAGCGTCAGGAAACTCGTTGAAAACGCCAGGGGCAGGATATCCGTGGCTAACTGCATCTGCCGTCTGACGTCGCAAATTCTAGGAGAAGGCTGTCAGAAAACCGACCTTATCGAGGCGTGTTTGATGATTGGACCTGACCACGCCCGGCGGCATGTCGATATGGGTATAGGACGTTACCTCACCAAGGAAGAGGCATTTGAACTCCTTGATAAAGCCCAGAAGGACGGCCTCGTCCTTCAGCCGGAGAACTCCCGGGCTCCCGATACCATCTGTATATGCTGCGGCGATTGTTGCGTCCTCCTGAAAATGCTTAACAAACACCCCCGCCCTGTCGACTTGTATGTAACCAACTTTTATGCAGAGGTCGACCAAGAGCTGTGTCTGGGATGCAATATCTGCGCCGGGAAGTGCCAGTTGAATGCCATTACCGTGAACGGTACGGCCCGGGTTAACCTCGACCGCTGTATTGGCTGCGGCAACTGTGTCGCGCTCTGTCCCCAGGGTGCAATGAAATTGATGAAAAAAGAACCGGAGAAGGTGCCTCCCAAGGACAAAGATACCGTCAATATGAACACGCTGGCCCGCAGGATTGGCGGATGGAATATGTTCAAGGTCAGAATGAAGATGTTGCTGGGAATGAAGGTGTAAAAAACAGCGCCCGGTATCATCTACGGTCTGCCCGGTAATATTACGCCTCGCCAATACACCTAGACGGCGTTAACGAGGTCTTCAATACCCAGTGCTTCCAGCGTTTCTTTCGTAGGCAGCCCGGTATCTTCACCCCAGCCCCGCAGCCGATAAAACTCCTTCAGCATACCGAGGAATTTCTCTCTATCGAGGGTATTACCGGTCATGTCCACGGGTTTGGCGCCGGAGCCGGGCATAATCATTTCGCCGCCATGTGCGCCGAATACAAGCGGTTCGGTAAAGTTGAACTCGGGCGGATAATCGTCCTGGGGTATTCTGTGCCCCTCCCGCAACCTGATGAGCCTCTGTATGTTGAAGATGCGCTCGGCATAGGGTTCTAATTCGCTGGCGGGGATTCCGGTTACGGCTGAAAATATCCTGCCTTCCAGTTCGGGGTCGCCCACGCCGTCGGGAGTGGTCAGCGAGTAGGTAATCGGCCAGACGAAGTCGCACAGTCCCAGGCTATCGCGGAGGTAAGTCCGATTCTGTATGTTCCTGGCCGCCATGGCCTTGCCTTCGTAGGTTGTCTGGTCGGCGGCGGCCTCGCTGCCCCAGAAGAGCCTGGCTATCTTGAGAAAAATTTCCGGCGAAATCGGGGACGATGCGGGGTCGGCCTGGTACATCATCCACGGCATGCGGACATAGCCTATTTCATGTACGGTGATGGGGTGCATCCTGTTTTCAAAGGGGTAAAGCAGTGCGTGGGCTATAAAAGCCCTGGGCGGCACGCCGTCATGTTCTCCAATAGGAGCGACGGAATGCATAAATAAGGCACGCGCCTTTTCCGACACTTTATCACGCACCCTCATCATCCCCTCGGCCAGAATATCCCCGAAGCCTTCGCGGTAGGCTATGGCGTGGAGCAGTTTTTCCAGGAATTCCCGCGTGCCTGTTTTCGATAGCGGCAGGCCGGTCTCGGCCTCGGTAAGCGCCCCGGCCTGATAGCAGGCGTAGAGCCAATCGACCATGTGCTGGAGTTCGAAGGTGCCGATGGAGTAGTCGTTGGCCAGGGTAGGGGCATCGAACAGGGTTTTTAACGGTTCGTCTTCACGGCCGTATAGCCACGGCAGGTAGTATTCCATGGCCTGGCAGCCGCGTAGTCCTTCCAGTTCGGGGTCGTTGCCGAACCGGTAGATATATTTGGAACAGACCAACCCGCACCGGTAGCAGTGTCTCTGTCCCACTTCCTTTAGCACGTGTCCGTGATTGGTCATACCCAGACGGGGGGTCACGGCCAGGCTTACGGTGTTTTTAATCCTTACAGTGTACCGGTTGAGTTCTTTTAGCCCGGCGGGGTCGGCCACGGTGGGGTTTCCCGTGCCTCTGACGACCATGGCTTTGAGGTTCTTGGAACCCATTACCGCCCCGAAACCGGCGGTAACCGCCGCCAGCTGCGAGCCGAATATCGTAGCCGTCCTTACCAGGTTTTCCCCGGCGACTCCGGTGGTGGCGAAGCGTATCTTATCGCCGTATTCACGGTAGAGCATTTCTTCGGTTTTGTAAGCGCTCTGTCCCCACAACGACGATGCGTCGCGGATTTCCACCTTGTCATTATCAATCGAAAGGCAAACGGGTTTGGGGGCGCGCCCGTCGATGACGATTCCGTCCCACCCGGCCCTCTTTATCTCGGCCGGCAGGAACCCGCCCATGCTGCCGTAGCAGTAGCCTTCCGGGTAAGCCATGGGCGACTTTCCCGATACCGACATTCTGGCGGCGCCCTGGGCGCCAGTCGCCAGCAGCGGCCCGCTCATAAAGATAAGTCGGTTGCCCGTGTCGAACGCCCCGATTTCCGGTGTTACCTTTTCCCAGTAGAGCCGCGAGGCCAGACCCCGCCCCCCGAGGTATTTCTCTGCATATGGCTGCGTCGGAATCTCGCTTATTTTAGAGTCGGTCAAATCGACATGGAGTATTTTACCCATCCAGCCGTGCATAAGCGTACCTCCTGTATCTACGATTATAGTCTAGCAGGGGACAGACTGAATTGCCAAGTAGAGGATTTTATAATATACCTTACCCCCTGTGTCCCCCTCTCCTTCTGAGGCAGGGTGAAGGAGAGGGGGAAGAAATTAGAAAGAGTGGCTGGCGCCCCTCTTAAACGCCCCGCTTCTGTCATTCTTAGTGTCACGAAGAATCTCGGAGAGGGGTGGGAGCATTCCCAACCTGCCCGGGAATCAGTACCCTATTACACCCTGCAATATCTTTCTCCCTTTCGTAAAGAGCCTCCCCTGAGCTTGCCGAAGGGGAGATTAAGAGGGATTTAAGAAACCGCCCCTCCTAAACACAGCAATAGTTTGACAATAAGTAAAGATGGTGGAATAATGTGTCAAGATAACATATATTATGTAATATGCAAAATATTAAAGAAAGGAGGGAAAATATATGCAAAAAGCGCCATACACACCTAGTCCCAATAATGTAAAGAGATTCTTCGAAAAAATCAAGGAATTAGGAGTTCCGACTACTAAAGTAAATGTTGAATATCTGAAGTCAATTGGATTCAAAAGCGGTAATGACCATTATCTATTAACAGCATCCAAAACTTTAGGTTTTATCGACGCCCAAAATAAACCTACGGACAGGTGGAAAATATTTAAAGATAAAAACAAAGCACCTAAAGCAATGGCTGATGCTATTAAAAAAACCTACGTTGACTTATTTGAGACTTATCCTGATGCATATAAAAAAGACGAACAGGCACTTGTTGATTACTTTTCTGCAAAGTATCTAGTTGCTAAAAGTGTAGCTAAATATATGGCGCAAACATACAAGTGACGTCGGATGTCAATAGTGGACACCAAACCTTTCATGCTGCCAGCAGTCCCGCATAGTATCTTTGCTCATAGACCACAGGTGACAGGAAACCGAGCCTTGCCTGCCGGCGCTGCCGGTTGTAGAA
>Ga0315543_1000526_pt1 | contig 46610 bp, 35 predicted proteins | sample SalMarSW160210MG_2_FD_203098 | JGI IMG/M metagenome (GOLD analysis project Ga0315543, IMG submission 203098) | Salt marsh sediment microbial communities from the Plum Island Ecosystem LTER, Massachusetts, United States - Salt Marsh Sediment SW1601-210 ...
ACTGAATGAAGATATCGCCCAAAACCGACACTAAGGCAGAAACGCTTATAAGTCTTCTGAAAAAATCTCAGTCCGTCCTGATAGTGATGCAGGACAATCCCGATCCCGATTCCATTGCCGCGGCCCTGGGCCTGCGAAAAATCGCCAACAGTCAGTCAGAAGCCCAGTGCACAATTACCTACGGCGGCGCTATCGGCCGGGCCGAAAATAAGGCCCTTGTGAAATACCTGAGTGTCAACATACGCCCGTTTCAGGAAATCAACCTGACAAGATTCGATTTGTTCTGTATGGTGGACACGCAACCCGGGACAGGCAACAATTCGCTGCCCGAGGATTTTGTCCCGGATATTGTTATCGACCATCACCCGATACGCCCGGAGACACGGCAGTGCATCTTCACCGATATCAGGAGGGACTACGGCTCGACCAGCACTATTCTTTGCGAGTATCTGAAACATCTTGAAACAAATATCGATTCCCAACTCGCCACCGCCTTATTTTACGGTATTCGTTCCGACACACAGGACCTGGGAAGAGAAACTATCAAAGCGGACATGGACGCCATCTATTTCCTATATCCTCTGGCAAATAAACGGATTCTCAGCCAGATCCAACGAGGGAGCTTCGACCGGGAATACTTCCAGCTTCTGGCAAATGCCTTGAAAAACGCCCGTGTATATCAAAACAGTGTAATTATTACCAATCTCGGACATGTGAACAATACCGATATGGTAGGCGAAGTAGCGGACCTTCTGCTGCGCGACGATAATGCGACCTGCACAATATCCTACGGTTTTGGCGACCAGATGATCCGGTTATCCATAAGAACTTCCGATGAAAAACTTGAAGCGGACAAGATGATGCAAAGCATCGTCGGCAAAAACGGGACAGGCGGGGGACATAAAACGTATGCCGGCGGACAGGTTCCTTTGAACGGCTTATCGAAATCGGCGACGGAACAACTCGAACAGCAGCTTTACAAAAAATTCCTCAAAACACTCAATCTCCCGGAACATCCTTACACAAGACTCATCCAGATTTGAATAACCGACACCGATAAATATTATTTCCCGTCCGACATTTATAAACCGGGGATGAGATTGTCCGAGTCGGATGAGTAGTCAGTGACATATTCGTCGATTTCAACTTCATCGATGCCCCAGTATTCCAGCGCGTTATTGAGCTGGGTTTCAATCATCGAACCGGCCTTTTTTCTAATGAACCAGAAAAAAATCAAAAACGGCCAGAAGATGGGAATGATCGCAAACGGTATAAGAAGCCAGCCGAAGCCTTTCAGGAAAGATTTACCCATCCTGGCCTGTTGTGCCGCGTCACGCAGGTAAATCAAACGCCGACGTCTCTGCTCGGTCTGCGTCAGGCCGGCAATCGTTGCATCGAATTCCGCAAGCTGTTTTATCTCCAAAGGATTTCGTAGATGATAATGATTAATATGATTCATTTATTTAATCCTGTTTTAATCTTCATCAACTCTGAAGATATTTACACATAATATCTCTAATTATTCAAATAAAAAAGGCAAAGGAACAATACCGATCGTCTTATTACTCAAGAATCATGCCTTATGGATTTCATTCATTGCTTGTTTAAGATGTCTAAGCAGATAGTCCTTTTCCGGGCCGCCTAAATGTTCCCACGGTAGATTTTCTCCGGCGGCGAACTCTCGCTGTGCCAGCATATCTACATCAAGGCCGAACTTCTCGAACACCTGCCGCCATATTTCGGGATCAAAACACTCGTCCCACAAATCGAATCTCGCCCCGGCCCGCCATGCCGCTTCGATAACGTCACACAGGCTTCTGTCACCGCGCCCGATGGCGGACTCAAGGATACTGCGATTTATATCGTGGAACTTGAACTGTAAAAACTTCGCCCGCAGGTTTCGTTTTTCATCTAAGACGATTTTCTTCGCCCGCTCGAAATATTCTCTCGGTTTTTGCCCGAGCCATCCGAACGGCGTATGCGGCTTCGGGACAAACCAGCTTACGGCGATATTTATCTGGCCGGTTTTATTGTCGATTTTCTTTCGCAATTTCGCCAATTCGAACGAGAGCTGCACAATCCGCCTGACATCGTCCAAGGTCTCACCGGGCAGCCCGACCATGAAATACAGCTTGAACTTCTGCCATCCTGCCCGGTACGCCGCCTCGCCCGCGGCAAATAAATCTTCGTCCTTCAATGGCTTATTGATAATCAGCCGCAGTCGCTCGCTCGCCGCCTCGACGGCGATTGTCAGGCCGCTCTTTCGCACGGATGTCACTAACTCCGGCAGCAATTTCAACTGCCGGTCCACGCGGAGACTCGGCAAAGATATCCCGACGTGCTTATCGTGAAAATATTCGTGCAGTCCGGCGACTAATTCTTCCAGATTCGGATAATCGGCACTCGATAAACTAAGCAGACTTACCGTGTCGTACCCGGTCGTATGATAGCAGGCCTTAGCGATTTCGAGAATTTTTTCGACACTGCGATAGCGAATGGGCCTGCGGCAAAAACTCGCCTGGCAGAACCGGCACCGGCCGGGACAGCCGCGCATAATTTCGACGCTGACCCGCTCGTGCACCGCCTGAACGAACGGCACAATCGGAGCTAAAGGGAAATGCGAATTTTCAAAATCCTCGACAACAGCGTTTTGCCGTCGGGATTTCGCACCAATGGCGGGGACATAGGCCCAGTCGAATTTTTCTGCAATATCGGCGAGAATTTCCTTTTTTGCTGTCCCGGCATTTTTCCCTGCCCGAACTAAATTCACAAGCTCGACTACTGCCTCCTCGCCCTCGCCCAGAACGAACAAATCGAAAAATTCCGCTATCGGCTCGCAGCAATTGGCCATCCCCCCGCCGCCGACAACTAATGGGGCATTCTCGCTCCTGTCACGGCTGCGGATTTTTATCCCGCCCAAGTCAAGCATATTGAGGACGTTGGTATAGCAAAGCTCGTTCGTCAAACCAAAACCCACTATATCGAAGCTGCTCAGTGACACCCTGGACTCCATGCTGAACAAAGAGATATTTTTTTCACGGAGGACTTTTTCCGCATCCGTCCACGGAGCGAAGATCCGCTCGGCGGCGATGCCTTCGATTCTATTTAGGCAATCGTATAAAATCGCCAGACCCGTATGGGACATCGCCACTTCGTAAACATCGGGAAAGCACAACGCAACCGTCAGGTCGCACTGCGGCAGGTCTTTTTTTATCTGGTTGATTTCTCCGCCGATATACCTGCCCGGCCGGCGAACAAACGGCAGAAATTCCCGCTCAACCCGTTCGGTCAATATTACAGCTTTCTTTTTTCTCATATCGGCATTATAACTATACAATCAGTTTTTTTCTATCGATTGTCGAGTGTTCGGAAAGGATTTTATGAATACGAAAATCAAGTCAATTTCAATCATCGTTATCATTCTCTTGCTGATAGCATTACTTTTTGTCTCTATCGTCACTAAACGACCGGCCGAGGTCGAAAGCGGCTATCGTTTAGTCATGGGGACATTCGCCCGTGTCGTCGTTGTCACAAAAGATTCCGGAACCGCCCAAAAATGCATCGAGGCAGCTTTCTCGGAAATAGATAACATCGATAACCTTATGAGCGACTACAAAAGCGATTCGGAAATCGGGATTGTCAATAAAAATGCGGCTGAAAAGGCCGTTCAGGTCGGTGAATCGACTTTCGAAGTACTTCAGCGGAGTGTCGAGTTCAGTAAGCTTACCGGCGGAGCTTTCGATATAACAGTCGGGCCTTCAGTGGATTTGTTCCGTGCAGCTAAGGAAACCCACATCGCACCAACCCGGGAGCAAATCGACAATGCCAAATCCAAAGTCGGATACGAGAAGCTCATCCTCGATCCGAACAATAGAACGGTACAATTTGCCGTCGAAGGTATGCGGCTGGATTTGGGTGGAATCGCAAAAGGCTACGGCATCGACAAAGCGATTGATGCAATGCAAAAAGCCGGTGCGCTCGGGGCAATGGTCGATATCGGCGGTGACGTTCGATGCTTCGGCATACCGGCCAAAGGTAAAGACCACTGGATGGTCGGCCTGCAGGACCCGAACTTACCTGCCGATACACCCGGCCTCGACATTGTGCTGAGATTAAAAATAACCGAAGGAGCAGTCGCCACAAGCGGAGATTATCAGCAATTCGTCATAATCGACGGTAAAGAATACAGTCACATAATCGACCGTCAAACCGGTACAAGCTCCGAAGGTCTTTCGAGCGTCACCATTATTGCCGACAATGCAACCGATACCGACGCCCTTGCGACGGCCGTCAGCGTGATGGGGGCCGAAAAAGGCCTTGCCTTAATTGAAAAACTCTCCGATACCGAGGCAATATTGATACCTTCCGGGCAAAAAGAATATATAAAAACCACCGGCGCCGAAAAATATATCGAATAACGTTTAGCCGTTGCCGGTACGACAACGGTTTGAAGATAAAGAAATGTTTAGGTTAGTCTTTTTTCTCGGTGATGGTTTTTTTGGTGGATTGTGCTGGTTCGGGAGCGGATTTGCCGCGGAAGATAATGACCTTGGTCGGGCACTTGTTCATCGCAGTTTCGGTCTGCTCATTCGGCTGATATTTCGTGTAATCCAGCCGGGCAAGATTATCCTCTACTACGAAAATTTCGGTCTGTTTGGCACACAAGCCGCAGCCGATACAACCGACTTTGCAAAAAGCGCGTGTGCTTTTGCCCGTTTCCCTGCTGCTGCATGCGACCGTCATCATATTTTCATGGCTGAACGGGATCATCTCGATCAGGTCACGCGGGCAGGCCTTCGAGCAGGCCGTGCAGCCGGTGCACTTTTCATAGTCAACGGTGGCCAGACCGTCGATAATATGCAGAGCGTCGAATTTACATGCCGCGACACAATCACCGTACCCAAGACATCCGAACGCACATGCCTGCACGTTGGCCAGGGCATTAGCAGCAGTGCAGCTCTCTATGCCTTCGTATTTTGCAAACACTGTTTTGTCGTCCGTGTGAGCGCGGCAATGAACGATAGGTCGTTTCTGCGGTCCGGAATCACTGACCTGCAGGTTTAAGATACCGGCGATTTTTGCAGATGCCGCAGCCCCGCCGGGCGCACATTTGCCGAGCAAACCAGGCTCATTTAAGACGGCTTTTGCGTATTGGCCGCAACCGGGGAATCCGCACGCGCCGCAATCGAGGTTCGGCAGAGCCTTGTGTATCTGCTCAATTTTCGGGTCCACGGTGACTTTCAGCCTCTCGCTTGCAATTAAAAGCACAATTGCAAAAGCACTACCCAGGCCCAACATTGTCAGGCCCGCAGCGATTATGTTCCAGAGTCCGGATGTTTGCGCTAAAAGCATTTATTGTTCCTTTGGCTATAAAGGCACAAGCGAGTTAAAAGTGCCTCAAATTGAAAGTGACTAAAGTCAAAATTATAATTTTACTCAAACTGACCAATCCATTCTGTCATACCCGCGAAAGCGGGTATCCATTAAGGGTATCGTTACAGTGGATTCCTGCTTCCGCAGGAATGACAATATGGGACATATCACTGCGAACTTACGAAAATATTTAATGTTAAATTCAGTCGGTTTTAGCAACTTTAGCTCACTTTAGTTCATTTTAGGCACTTTTATTTACTTTATCATCTTATCATTCCTGCAAAACCCATAAAGGCCAGAGTCAGCAGACCGGCGGTAATCAATGTAATCGGGGCGCCTTTAAGACACTTGGGGACATCGGCGAGATTAAGATTTTCACGAATCCCCGCCATGATGCAAATCGCCATTGTAAAACCGATGCCGGCGCCGAAACTGCGAACGACCGCATCGAGCAAACTGTCGATTTCCCACAGGTTAATAAACAAACACAATCCCAGAATCGCACAGTTGGTGGTAATCAACGGCAAAAATATCCCGAAGCTGTCATATAACGACGGGAAAAATTTCCTAATATACATTTCCACAAGCTGAACGGCCCCGGCAATAACCAAAATAAAACAGACATATCGCGTCACTTCCAGCGGCGTGCCGATCAGAAGCAGATGGTCGATCAGCCAGGTCAGCGTGCCGCTGAGCGTAACGACAAATGTCACTGCCAGACCCATACCGAAGGCCATATCGATCCTGCCGGAAACGCCGAGATAAGGGCAGATGCCGAGAAATTTCGTGAAAACGAGATTATTAATTAAAACGATGGATATAAATCCTAAAAGTAAAGCGTTGAACGTATCCATAGAATAATCCCTTCAGCTATCGCTTTTTGGTAACGAAATTAATCAGCCCCAATAACAATCCCAGGGTAATAAAAGCCCCAACCGGCATACTCATTGCCACCCAGGGGACAAACCAGCCACCCTCTCTTTGAGAAGCAAGTATCTGTATCTCGAATATGGCACCGGTTGCAAGAATCTCCCTTACCGAGGCCAGAATACAAAGAGCCATTGTGAAGCCTATCCCCATGCCTACGGCATCGATAATACTTATGACAAGGCCGTTCTTACTCGCACATGCTTCGGCCCGGCAGATAATAATACAATTGACGATAATCAGCGGGACATACGGTCCGAGCGCTTCGCTCATCGCCGGCTGAAATGCCTTGAGGAATAAATCGGCAATGGTCACAAAGGTCGCTATCGTCAAAGTAAACATCAGGATTCTCAGGTGCGGCTTGAGAAGATTGCGCATCAGGCTGACTACAATGTTGCTGCACACCAATACGAAAATAACACAACAGCCCATCGTAAAAGCCGGCTTGACCGCCGCTGTCACCGCCAGTGTCGGACACATCCCCAATAAAAGCCTGAACACAGGATTTTCCCGCCACAATCCCGCAAGCAGCGTATCTTTATAAATACCGGAAGTAATATCACTGTTATCCGCCATTGCCGATCAGCCCCTTTGTCACAATATAATCTTTAATCTGCGGCAGAAAGTTGTTGACAATATCAACAACAGCCTGACTGCTTATCGTGGCCTTGCTTATCGCTACAATTTCCGAATCGATTTTTTCAGGATCGCCTATTTTGGAAAGGATGAGCTTTTCCGCAGGCGCGCCAATAAACTGATTTCTATAGTACGGCAGTTTTATCTGGTCCCCAATACCGGGAGTCTCATAGCTCGCAAGCACACCGAAACCTTTAAGCTGCTGAAAACCTGCATCAACTACCAGAATAAGTTTAATCTTATCGGCAAAACCCGAACCTTCGCACTTGAACGCCCAGCCGATACAGGTGCCGTCGGTGGCAAGTGCTTTCTTGACCGAGGTGAGCTTTTTCTTGCCTTTGCCCGTATCCACTTCAATATTTTCCACGGCCGTTTCGAAACTGTTGGCATCCGGGAGCATTTGCCTGGCAAGGTTATTGAACTTGTCCTCTTCGTTCTGCAGGATTCTTTCCTGCCAAGCGGCGTTTGCCGCCGCTATCAAAAGGCCGAAGAAGAACGATGCCACAATCAGCAGCCAGCTTTGTTGAAAGAAGTACTTTATTTTACGCACCCGGCTTGCCTCCCGCGGGAATCCGCTTAAATAATCTGTCAATCAACGGCGTGACGGCATTCATTAACAAAATAGAGTACATCACTCCTTCAGGATATTCTCCGACAATTCTGATTAACATTGTAATCGAACCGACGCCAATTCCGAAAAGCCACATTCCCCTGCGCGTCAGGGGCGCAGTCACCGGGTCGGTTGCAATGAAAAATGCGCCGATTAACAATCCGCCGCTGCATAAATGCATCAATGGCGGAGCATACGCATCTGGATTTATTAAATAAGCAATTGAACTAAAGACAAATGCCGAAAGTATAACGGCTAAAGGAATATGAAAATTAATCGTTCGTCTTATCAGCAGGTAAATTCCGCCGATTAACAGCGCCAAAGCGCTGGTCTCTCCCAGACAACCGCCGACCGAACCGGTAAAAGCGGCCCTTAGCTGCCGGTTGACTTCCAGCGCACCGGCTTTAGTTTTCTGGGCCTCTTTACTCCAGGCTAACGGCGTCGCCTGGGTGCGGACATCGATGGTATTTTCGGCCGAGATTTTCGGCATTGCCGAGTCTATTGTCGCCGGGACAGTCCATGTTGTCATCATCATCCCGAAAGAGGCTGTAAGAAACGCCCTGCCGGCCATCGCCGGATTGAAGATATTGGCTCCAAGCCCGCCGAAAACCATTTTCCCGATTGCAATGGCAAAAACACTACCGATTATCGCGGCCCAGGCAGGAAAAGCCGGCGGCAGCGAAAATGCAAGAATTATGCCGGTGACTACGGCACTGAAATCATCCAGAGAATTCGGCTTTTTTCGAATAAGATTGCACAGTAATTCCGTGACCATAGACGAAATTACGCAGGTTGCAACAAGCATCAATGCGTGCAAGCGGAAGAAATATCCGGCAGCGAGCATTGCCGGAATCAGACCAATGATGACATCGAGCATAACGCCACGTGTCGAAAGGTCCTTACCTATATGTGGTCCGGATGATACTGTTATGTCCCTAAGCATATTCTCTTATCTCGTATCCGGTCATATATTGCATAATACATAACTATTATTTCGGAATTTTTTTCTTTTGTCTGGCAAGAAAGATTTTGCCGGTTTTGATATATCCCGTCAGCTCGATGTTGGCCGGGCAGACATAACTGCAACAGCCGCATTCGATGCACGCGCTCATATAATTACTCTCAGCTATGTCCATAAAATTGTTCTTTACGGCGTGGGCGATTTTTGTCGGATTCAAATTCTCGGGGCAAACCTGCAGGCATCTGCCGCAGCGTATACAGGCGGTCTGACGTCTTACAAATTTTGCATGACCCATTTGTTCCTTCGTAATGACGGTCACGGCACCTGATGTTTTCGTTATGGGAGTCTCCAGGTCGGCAATGGCAATACCCATCATCGGCCCGCCGAGAATCACCCTCGCGGATTTTTGAGTCACCCCCCCGCAAAATTCAATCAACTGCCCGACTGATGTTCCGATGGAACAATAGTAATTCCCCGGTTTGGCGATTGCCTCTCCGGTGACGGTGACAATCCTGTGCGTCAGCGGTGAACCGGTAACGACCGCCTCGGCGATGGCGGCACAGGTGGCGACATTCAGAACCAAAATCCCGATCGCCGGAGGAATTCCGCCGGTCGGGACATTTTTCTTCAGAATCGATCTAATCAACTGTCTTTCTCCGCCCTGCGGATATTTCGTCTTGACCGGAACAATCCTAATATTGCCGCCGACACCGGCACTTTCCAGCGCTCCATGCATTGTTTCCATCGCCCCGGGCTTGTTATCTTCGATGCCGATAAGCACTTCCGGACAGCCGGATGCCTTCCGAGCAAGTCTGATACCGGCAACAATCTGATCGGTCCACTCGAGCATGATACGATAATCGCAGGTGATGTACGGCTCGCATTCACAACCGTTGACAATCATGGTTCTTTTAGGCAGCCGCGGATTCGGCTCGATCTTTACCCTCGTGGGAAAACCCGCTCCACCCATACCGACAATACCGGCCTCCCGAACAGCTTCACATATCCGTTCGGCCGAATATTTTTCGACATCGAAATCTTCCTTCAAGTTAAAATACGAACGCCTGCTCGGATTGTCGGCATATTGCTCAATAACAATCGCCGGGCTTCGCCCCATCACGGCGTGAGGCCTCAGTGCTATCTCCACTACTTTGCCGGTTATCGGAGAATGAACCGGGGCCGAAACGAACGCCTCGCAATCACCGATCCTTTGTCCGGCCTGTACCATGTTGGCTTTTCTGACCAGCGGCCGGCAGACCGCACCGATATGCTGGCTGAGCATAACAGCAACCTGTTTCGCCGCAGGTCCGGCCTGGATCGGGCTCTCAGATGTGAGGCTCTTTTTTTCCGGCGGGTGGATACCTCCGGGAAAACTTAATCGGCCTTTTGTAGCAACACTCATATCCGGAAAATTCTATAAAACCTTATGAAGCCTTTTATCTATCACTTTTATGAAAAACACACAAACCAAAGTTGTGAACAATGCCATAAGAAAACAAACTAAGATTTTTAATTCCTGCATATTTGACGGATTGCCATCCTGTGAATAAAACAAGTTGAGTCCCCCTGCTACGGCAAAAACTTCGTTAAAAACAGCCAGAGAAATGATAAAAACAACCAGCGGTAATAAAAAAGCTACGATAACTTTGCGTACAATCGAAGGGCCTGAAGCATGTCCCAATTGCCGGTATATTTGACGGCAATCGTGTTTATAATGACAATCCTGACAAAATTCCTGTTGTTTCATATAACTTCCACATGCAAAAGCATATTTTATAATAAATCTCATAAGAATTTTAAATAGATTTTTCAATTAATGATAAAAAATATAATCCTCCGACATCATTACTGCAGGAATACCAACAGAGAAATTCAGGTGATAAACCTTATTCACCGCTATTGGTCTGGATGAGACGTTGAATCTATTGCCGGTACCGGCCAAATACAAAAGCCCGACCATTATTATGATCGGGCTTGTTCTGATTTCCGGTATCTTTTCAATTCATTGTGAAATAGACGACTTTCATAATCCTTGTTCGCGTTCGGCAAGTGTTCTCTTTCTGGACTCTTCCGTTGCGCTCTGCTTGCATTTCGGACACCGGTCCGACAGATCGGCTGCCCCGGAAATCCCCTCGATAAACACATTGCCGCAATTTTCACATTTGATAGCACGGTAGATACTATTTTTACCGCACTTCTCACAGGTCAACGCCGGCGTGGTCATTGCAATAGGATTAGCATTGGCTTTCTCCTGCGCTTCCTCGTAGTACTTTCTCTTACCCATTTCATATTCGGCGCCGCAGGCCGGATTATTACATTTAACCCAGGTCATCTCGTCATCCGAAATCTGCGGACCTCCGGAAGAGAATATAAACGTGTAAGCCAGCACACCGGCACCTATAAAGCACACGATTATAATCAAGATATAAATTGTATTCTTGCTCATACTCATTTCTCCTATCAATCCACGGCGCTTCGATTAAAAACAATAAAACCACCTTATTAATTACTGTGTCGTTTGTCAAATAGTTTTCTCTTTTGCGAGAACAGTCTAAATTCCTGTCGTCATACCCGCGGCACCCGAAGGCATCTGCAAAATCCTGGCCGGTTCCTCCGGAAAACCCGTACGGGCCGAAAGATACGCCGATTCCATCACCGCCATATTTTTAAGATTTTCCCTGCCGCCGCTGCAAAGCCGGTTATTATCAGGCGATAATATACTCATGGCAAAATTCTGTAAAAGTTCCGTCATGCAGCTTATCCGGTCGTCATCATATTCAATCTGTTCACGAATTTCACCCATACCGTCTGCAACTCTCAGGAGTGTCCGGCTTACAGTGATAATTTTTTCTTTACCGTAAAGCCGCAAAAATTCTCGCCCTTTGCCGATTCCCTTACGACGGGACGCAATCAGGTTACCGATAAAAGTGTCGGTAAATTTCATCGTTAAAACCGCAGTATCTTCGGCCAGATACAGTCTCTGCTGCTTATCCTGAGCCTGGTTGGTATGCAACGAATAAACCTGCCGGGGCACACTCAGGTTCCACAATATCTGGTCGATAATCTGGTAACAATTATGCAGCAGCACTCCCCCGCCGGCAAGCTTCGGGTCACTCTGCCAGCCGGGAGAATTTTCGTCAATAAAACTGCAAAACGCATCGAGAAGGAAAATTTGTTCTATCCGGCCCTGTTGACAAAATTCGCGGAATGCAAGAAAGCTCTTATTATATCTGTCCGGATTGGCAACAGCGAATTTTACATTCTCTTCCTCACTTAGGCGAACCATCTCGGCCGCCTCCTCGAAATTTCTCGCCACCGGAGCCAGTTTGAGCACGTTAAATTTCTTTTTCATCGCAAGCCGTATGTGCTCATCGCAACTGTGCAAACCGGCCGCTACCAACAAAGCCCGGCTTTGCGGGCTTACATGCGAATCCATCGCTGTTATTAATTGTCGATAATCATCGTATGCAGTGCATTGATATTGTTGGGCCGTTTTTTCGGCCAAGTTCGTATCCGTATCGGCCACGGCCTCGATCTCGAAATAATCCGACGCCCCGGCCGCTTCGAGAAGGAGCCGGCCATGCTCGTTCAGACCGAGAATCGCCGTCCTTAACTTATCTTCGTTCATCTTCCAAATATTTCCATATCAACCCCGATACGGTAATGACCTGCAACAGATGTAACATTTCAGGTATTTTACTATTCTGTGGTAAAAAAGAAAGCCCTTAATAGCATTTTCAAATCCGTTTTAATACCGGTTCGGCTTCGTTAAGGACTTTTGCTCCCGTTCATTATAAATTTTGTAATAAAGGTGCATAATCGAAACGACCCGGACCAATAATTACGGACCGCTGAACCATCCGATGAGCCTGAATTCCCTAATTTCCGGATGTCCGGGTGAGTTTTTTGCCGGATTTACGCTCGGCGACATTGTGCCGGGGGCATTTACGGCAGCCGAATTATTATGATTATTTTTTTTATTTATATTGGACTACAAGTTTTTGTCACGGTATAATATCCGGCAGTTTGGAGTATTCTTTGGTCTCTCAGGAATATTTCAATTTTAAATACGAGAGACGGGATTTACGGCCGATCGTTGGCCAAAGGAGCAAGATAGTGAGTACAGGTACAGTAAAATGGTTTAACGGGAAGAAAGGCTTTGGATTTATCACACCTGATGGCGGCACAGAAGATTTGTTTGTTCACCACTCGGAAATCAAGACAGAAGGCTACGCCACGCTTGAGGAGGGACAGAGGGTAGAATTTGAGGTCGGACAGGGCAAAAAAGGCCCATGTGCGACCAATGTTATCCCTGGTTAATTCCAAGTTGCACACCGAAAAACCGACAGGCTCCGCTGATAACGGGGCCTGTTTTGTTTCTCAATCAAAAGACGTTTATATATCTGGTATGACTTCACGGTAAAAATGACCGGTTGGAGTTAATTTGAAAACGTATATCAGACCTGTATCGAGCCTTGAATAAATCCCGTTGCCGTATATCGCCTCGATACCGTATTCGGTAAGTTTGTCCCTGTCGTTAGCCAGGTCCCAGATGCTCGACCAGAACATTCGCCTCTGCTCGATAGGCAGAGCTGCGAGCAAATCCTTGTATCTCTGCGGCTCGGCACCCGGCTCTTCGATCAAGAAACCCTGCTCCGGAGCCATCTTTTCGCCGAAAACCCTTCTCCACAGATATAGTGCCCGCGCCTTGCCGTCCGTAACCATCTTATTGTCGAATTTTACGATTAGCGCATCGAAATGAACAATATCTCCCTCGATGGTGTACTCTTTTTCCAGGATTTTTTTGGTATGGTCGTCACGGGCGGTCTCGACGAATTTGATGGTCGTCATCAATTTGCCGTCAACCGTTTCCTGTTTTATAACTTTCGCGTAGCCGATCCGGCTCTCTTCCGTCAGGTTGGTAATGGCCTGCTTTAGCTCTTTGTTCTCGGTCAGAAGCTCATGGATTGTTACAACCGCCTTGTACGGCCCGCGAGAAAGATAGGCCATTCCGCCGAAGACGACCACAACCGCTAAAAGGCCAAAAATTCCGAATTTTTTACTTCCTGCCGCCATTTACCAATCCGTTTGAATAATACCCCTTATCACCAAAAACTGCTCCTATTCTATCATCGGCTCACTCGACCGATTCTCTGTACATTTCGCCATCCGGCGAAATCCCCACAAATAAAAAAAGGGCCACAAACGCTTGTTCACAGCCCTTTTATTTATATATTCTCTATCGTCACTTCAAAATTTCCTCTTGCATGACCGATTGAATATTCTTAACCTATGTCGTTTTGGAGCACACGGTTTATTCTGTTTGCCACCTTTCTGTACAATTGTAACAAAATCGCTGTCTTCAAAGGGAGTACCATCAGTCAGTTCACCACTTACGGTCAGCAAGAGTAGCCCTGGTTCCAAGGTGAGTCCAGAAGTGGGAAACTTGACAACCAGCATCTGTTGTTTACGTCTAACCAAAGTCATGACAGGGGATATTGAACCCTCAAGCCAGATGCTATCCGGAACGATTTGTGTAACATCATAACCATCCGGAGGCCAGATATGACAGGTAAGATATTTTACTCTAGCACTGAGATTGACTGTATCGGGATATAAATCGACATACGCTGAAACTATCGTAGTTATTCCTGTTTCGGTCACTCTAATTATATACGGATTTTCCGGAACATCGCTGATCGAAACGTTCTCACACAAAATAATTGTTGTATCACCTGATGTAACTTCCAGACTGTAAGTATCAGTAGGCAAGGCATCTGGATCTGGTACTACCTGTATCAGATATACTCCTTTCTGAGGGTCTGGGATGAGTAAAACGAATGGCTCATCCTCACGCTCGCTAATGACCATGCGAAAATCACGCACCAACAGCCCGGTTGACGGCTCATATCCACCATGAGATTCATCTGGACCCGTTACATAGAGCCAGGCAGGTGACGCGAGAGTCATACCAAATTCATTCTGATCTAGAAGGTCAACATAGCCGGGGGCAGGAGAGGTTCCCTGAATATATTTCATCTCGTTCTCTGTCCAACTATTGTGCCATACGACTACGTTGCCATCCCGTACAATTGTTTCCCTCACGAGCCATACAGGTGCTACACCGGGGGCGGTGAATTTGTATGTCTGAACACTTACCACATCTCCTGCTTGTGCCCGATATCCATCTTCCAAACCCCAATAGAAGAGACATCTAATCAATGTTTGGATCCTATCTAATGGATACGGTAGCGGTACCTCAGGCTGTCCAATGAACTGTTTCAAGAGTTCCCATTGGTAGAATTTTACTTGCTCGGGCGTGAGCGTTTTCGGCGGTTCGTTTATTAGGCTTTCCGCCTCATATAGAAGCGTAGGTTCACTTTTCGCTGATATATAATTCCATGTTGCCTCGACTGTTCCTATGAATTGTCCTATTTCGATGGGGTCGGGGGGAAGAGAAATAATTGGTAAGAGAAACCTGAGATGTCCATCAGCATCGGTCTGCCCGCGGGACAGACCATCAAGAAAAACCGTAGCCCCTTCAACAGAGTGGTCCCCATCAAGAACACTCACATGAATTACCAAATCCCCTGAAATGCCTTCATGCCAGTCGTCCCACTCAGAAATAAAGTGGCCATCCATACCATCCCCACCCGTCCAAACTATCACCTGCGGCATTCTAATACTTAACGTTACACTCTGCAATCCAGGAGTAGGATCACTGCTTGATGCGCTGAGCTTGATACCTTCTGTGCCAGACAAGCCATACTTCACCATCCTTACGGTTATATCGTCATCAATAGGAATCTCCTGTATTCCAGGGCCAAAAGTGTACACGCCTATCTGATACCACTCAGAGCTCTCCATCTCTTTTCCGTAGAGTTTTATTTCAATTTCCATACCCGTCATAAGCCATTCTGCTGATTCAGCGTCTATGGAGAGGCTTTCAAGGATGACCTGTTGTCCGAAATCATGCTCCGTTACCCGGAATGATCCGCTATAGGGTGGTGATGTTAGTTCAACTCTGGGCTCCTCGTCGGGATCACCAAATGAGTTGACGGTTCCATTAAAACTGTCTGTTTGACCTGAAGTTGTCGTCATTGAAATCGTACAATATAGCGGAAACGCGGGCGGTACATAGGAGGAAATAACAACTTGATTAGTGTTCCACCAGCCACTTGCACCTATTCCGTACAGCATCGTCTCACTTCCCCCAGGCCAGCTCAGACTCACAGATGAAAACTCGTGTGTGTAGTCCTCCACCCAGCCACTAAGATAGTAATCATAGTGTGAACCCACAAGGTGACCTTCGGAGTCATATTCGTAGACTATCCACCTGGTGCATGTGATATCCCATGACCGAAGAGTAACCATTGAGCCGTCGCTCAAAAGCTGGACGGCGAAATCTTTCTCCTCAATGTTCTCCCCAAACGTGTCAAGCACATAGTCCTCTGCGGATACCCCCACTTGCGGAGCAGCAAGGACCACACAAACTGCCACGAGCAATACGAATGGCCTCGCAGATACGACTTGTCGCCTTAGTTCTTTTGAACGTTCGATAGACATGACTTGCCCTTTCCATAAAAATATAATGAGTCTCGATTACATTTCCCTGCCATTGTACTTTGGGCAGTTTAACTGGAAGGGGGTACTTGTCAATTGTGGTAACTACGTATTTTTTAAAGGGCGAATCTTTATTTTTTAGTTAAAAATGGAGGAAGATAAGAAAACCTGTTTTTTTCAAGAGCAATGCTGTCGCCGACACGTATAGCACAGAAGGCACGAGCAAATCCGCCGAATCTCTGTACATTTCACCATCCGGCGAAATTCCCACAAATAAAAAAAGGGCCGCAGACCAAAGGACATCTTACGGTGGAAATCCTCACAGCCATTTGGTATTCTATACCTTTTGCTTCTTTCCGAATTTACTTAAGGTGTTACGGCTCGATTATAGATTCGTACATCGTCAATCAGGCCGGACCAGAAAGTTTCTGCATCGAGTCTTTTGCCCGCTCCGATATATAGTCCATTATCTGAAATTCCTGCATTGCAAACTTTTGATACTACTTCCATATCATCCACATACAGGATTTTTTCGATTCCGTCCCACGTCAGCCCAACTCTGTGCCAGTCGCTATCTGTGATTACATCATCAGAGACTAACGTCTTTACACCGCGCTGAGAGGCAAGTTCCGTCATGAGCTTACCTTCTGATGAATCGGCCATCATTAAATTGCCTGAATTTACCTGCGAGATAATTGTCTGACCAGGGGCTCCGCCTTTTATCCATGCAAAAATACTAAATGGGCCGGATGTAAGCTCTGCGACAGGGTCTGTGTCGATATAATCATCGATTCCATCAAGCTCAAGAGCACCATCGACCATGCCGCCTTCCGGCTGCCAAACAGGTTCACCATAAAGCGTGCCATCGTTTTCACTAGCACTGTCGTAGGCAATAGTGCCTTCTGTTTCATCCAGCTTCCAATTGGCGATTAGCGTCGGATCATATGCCTCCTGGTCCCAGTACCTCATAAATACTTCCAGATCATATATATCCACGATACCATCGCCCCAGGGCATGGGGCCGATGTCACAGATGGAGTCATCTGTCCCCCAGTGGTCAATCATGATCAATAAGTCACTGGTATCCACGAATTCATCACCATTAAAATCAACGATGGGAATGATTAGTGCCTGGTATATATCCCCACCAATCCTAAAGTCGGATTGGCTGTAACGAAAGAACAAGGTAGAGCCATCGGCTGAGATGTTTGGGTATCGCTCGAACGCCGAACTGTTGATGGTTGGCCCAACATTTATGGGCTCACCCCACTCATCATTTGTCGTTGCCCGCCATGTCATCCATATGTTTGCTTCTGTTCCATCAGTTGTGCGGGTGAAGAAGAGCATCCGTCCGTCGGGCGAGATACCAGGGTCTATATCATAAACCGAGCTGTTTACAGTCGGCCCGAGATTCACAGGGGCACCCCAGTCCTCGTCTGTCGTTGCCCTCATTGTTACCCATAGGTCGTAATTACCATACCCGCCGGAGCGGCTGGACATGAAGTAGAGCGCAAGCCCATCGGACGAGATGCTCGGCGTATAGTCGTCACCCGAGCTGTTGACCATTGGCCCAAGATTGACCGGATTACCCCAGTCGTCGTCTGTCGTTGCGCGCGTCGCCACCCATAAGTCGTTAATAGCTGATGATGTGCCGGACTGGCGGGTATCAAAGTAGAGCGAAAGACCGTCGTACGAGATGCTCACTCCCCATTCGCCTGCCGGAGTGTTTATGGTGGGCCCGAGATTCACCGGCTCTCCCCAGTCGTCGTCTGTCGTTGCCCGCGTCGCTACCCATATATCTCGCCCTCCAACTCCACCAGGCCGGTTGGAAATGAAGTAAAGCGACAGGCCATCGGCAGAGATACTCGCGTTAAACTCTTCAGACGAAGTATTGACAGTTGGCCCAAGTTTCGTAGGGGCACCGAAGACAAAATCCGCCTTCGCAACCTCTGTAACCAGGCCCAATACCAAAATCAAAACGAATAAAATTTTCTTTTTCATCTTTCTACCCTTTCAAAAATTGTTAGTATCTTCAAGTCGCATACTGGGCGCACCTTTATCGTCTGCTGCTATCATCCGGTAGGAATTTCTCAATTATCCAGCTCTGAAGCCTATTGTCCCGGTCAGCAATTCCCCGTGTCCGCAGGGGATTACTGTTCCGAGACGCCAAGCAGTTGCCTGGCCTCGGCTTCGAGGAGTTCAAGCTTCATTCGCTGGAACCACCACCAATAGGGACGGTCTGCACGCTCCTGCTCAGCCTGCTCGGTGCCTTTAGCCAGCCATTTCACTGCTTGCTCATGCCGGCCTAATTGACGATGGGCCATGGCCAAGAAGAAGTACATATATGCAGGTGACCTTGACGTCGGGGTTGGCCATCGACCTTCCTTTTCCCAAGTGGTGACGAGTCCCTCGAGTTTCTCAATAGCCTCTTCAAATCGGCCGGCGCGATAAAGAATCGCACCCAGTGCCTCTGTTTTCAAGATCTGGTTAGTCTTGTCACCGCTTTCAAATTTTCGCTCGGCTAACCTTACGACATTCACGAAATCGTCGACCGCATCCGGAGCCAGCGAACAAGCCCAGACCACATGGTGCGCGCAGTCAAGATGTTCACTCCCGGCGAAGTGGTCAAGCATCCACATACACGTCTTGCGATAGCCTTCAATATCGCCTGTGTATAACTGCAATAATGCAACATCATAAGAATTGTAATCATTGTCGGGATTAAGCTCGACCAGCTTCTCAAAGTACGGCTTCGCCTCCTCATAACGGCCTTCGTTCACGTAAAGCGAGCCTAAGCGACTCATGTTAAGTAGCGTTTCTCGATGCTTCTGGCCCAGTACCCGACGCCTTATATCCAGCACCTCTGCACAGAATTGCTTTGCCTCTTCAAAACGCCTCTGCTCTCTGTACAGCGCGGCCAGCTTGTCCATGATCTGTAGCGTATCCAGGTGTTCCTCACCCAGCTTGCGGCGCGCCGTGTCCAGTGCCTTGAGAAAGACCTGCTCTGCTTCATCGTATTGCTCCCTGTCATCACAGAGTTGTGCAAGCCTGAGAGTCGCGTCTAAAGTCTCCGGACATAGCTCACCATGCACGGAACACGGAATGGTTATGACCGTCTTGAATAACTGTATCGCCCTGTCGCGCTTATCTGCCTTTTGGCACATCTTGCCAAAGTCGTACATGATCGTTGCCGTAAGCCCGTGCTCCTCACCGAGCGTCCGGCGGGCGACTTCCAGTAGCTCCTCGAACTGCGACTGAGCCTCCTCGTATCGGTTTTGCTTTCCGTAGAGCCTGGCAAGCCCACACCTGATGTTCAAAGTAAACATATGCTCCTGGCCCAGCGTCCGACGGGCGACTTCCAGTATCTCCTCGTACAGTGACTGAGCCTCCTCGTACCGGCTTTGCCTTTCGTACACGTCGGCCAGCCCCCACTTGGCCTCCAAAGTAAAATAATGCTCGGCGCCCACAATCCCAATGGCTAATTCGATAGCGCGTTTCAAGACAGCGATCGCTTCGTCGTATTTCTCTTCCGTCACGTAAGCCTCGACCAGGCCAATTGTTGCAATACCAGGGCCGCGGAGAGCAGCCTCCGGCGTGAAGCTGTCTGCTTTCATGGATTCGCTCAGGAGTTCAAGTGCCTGTTCAGGCTTCTGCTGCTTGGTACGCAAATAGGCAAGGTCGCCCCGCGCTGCAATGGTCGAAGCGTGTTGTTGACCAAGCTCCTCTTGAAACAGCTCGACGGCCTCTTCCAGGTGCGGTTCTGCTTTTTCATTGAGACCGAGACCAACATACATATTGCCCACAAACTGCTGATAAACCGCCTTGGTCAGGGGGAAGCCTGCGAACTGCTCGGTGTTCTTCGACATGGTATCGAGAACCTCACCCACAGTGGCATTGACACCCTGCGCGAGCATTCCCATCTGGACGTACATCATGATGTCGGCTTTGGCGCCAGCGTGGAGTTCAGCTTCGGCGCGAGCTCGCTCGGCCTCAGTGCGGGCGCGGGCCTGGCCGATGCCAAAAATGGTTGAGACCACAATTCCCGCAACCAACACCATAAGTACTATTGCCGCACTGGTAACCAAGGCACGATTGCGCCGGATAAACTTACGCAATCGATAAACCGTACTCGGCGGACCGGCCGCCACCGGCTCATCAATGAGATGCCGCTCGATATCCCTTGCCAATTCACTGGCCGTCTCGTACCGGCGGGTGCGGTCTTTCTCTAATGTCTTCATCACAATCCAGTCAAGATCACCGCGGACGATTTTGCGAAGCTGGTCAGGCTGTATGTGGCGGTGTTTGGCAACATCAGTTAGAATGTTTCCCATCGTGCTTAACCTGGTGGATGGCTTGAGGGGTTCCGTCTCTCTGATAATCCGCTGTATTTCAATGTATCCCGCCTCTCGAAGTTCCTGTGCATCGAAAGGAGTTGCTCCGGTCAGAAGCTCGTACAATAGGACTCCCAGAGAATAGATATCTGTGCGAGTATCCACATCCAGCCCGCTGAACTCTGCCTGCTCGGGGCTCATATACTCCGGCGTACCAATCATCTGGGCATATCGGGTGAAAACTGTTTTTTCAGTCAGACGCTGGTACGTTGCCTTGGCAATACCGAAATCAATGACCTTTGGGACCGGCTTGCCGTCATGGAGCGTAATCATCACGTTGGTGGGCTTGATATCACGATGTATAATTCCTTTTTGATGCGCGTGCTGGATAGCCTTGCAGACATCGATGAACAGCTCCAGTCGTTGTTGTGTATCGAGATTGTTTTTATCGCAATACTCGGTAATTGGCATTCCCTTAACCAGTTCCATAACGAAGTAAGGCCGGCCGGTCTCGGTTGCTCCGGCATCCAGAACCTTGGCAATATTAGGATGATCCATCATTGCCAGGGCCTGGCGTTCGGCCTCGAATCGAGCAATGACCGATTTTGTATCCATTCCCAATTTGATAATCTTTAAAGCGACTTTACGATGAATGGGCTTTTCCTGCTGGGCCATATAAACCACGCCGAATCCACCCTCTCCTACCTGCTCCAACAGCTTATACCGCCCAATTATCGTCCCAGGCCTCTCAGAAATGGGAGATTCATCCAGCGTAATATCCGGGTCCAAAGCGGGCACTTCAAGGAAACTGTCCTTCACATCCCTGGCTTTGAGCAGGGCCTCAATACGAGCTAAAAGTTCGGTATCATCACCACATGCCGCTTCAATGTAGGCTTTCCGCTCTTTGGGTGGTTTTGATATCGCTTCGTGGTATATGGTTTCCTCGTTTTTTGTCGGTTCAGCACACATAAGTTACTCCTTTGACCATCGATTCAATATACAGTGCGTGAAATGATGACAAGTTCCCTCAAGAAAAATCGGAAAGTTTGATAAAAATTTTTATCACGCATGACTGGAGTTGCCTTTTTGCGAAATCTCTACTCGCAGCCAGGACCGAACATAGTCAAAGTATCGCTCGGCAGTAGCTGTTGAAATGCCTAAAACTCCGGCTGCCTGCTCCGAGGTCAGACCGGCAAAAAAGCGGAGTTTCACCAGTTCCGCTTTGATTTTATCCACACCGGCAAGTTTTTGCAGAGCCTCATCCAGAGCAATCAGGTCATCCATTTGGTAGGACTTACCACCTTTTAAAATAGCAGCATCGAATTCAATTCTTTGGTGACCCCCACCACGTTTTAGGCTCCTTTTACGGCGAGCATTGTCAATTAAAATTCGCCTCATAGCTTCGGCCGCAGCAGCAAAGAAGTGGCCACGGCTATTCCAACCCCGGGCTTCTGAGCCTACAAGACGGATATAGGCTTCGTGTACAAGAGCGGTTGCCTGAAGTGTCTGGCCGGGTTTTTCCTTAGACATTTTAAGGGCAGCTAAGCGACGCAGTTCTTCATAGACCAACGGAAGCAGTTCATCTGCTGCTTTCGCATCGCCTTGCTCAATTGCACTTAAAATCCGCGTTACATCGTTCATATTCCAGAATCTCTCTGTTAATCAAAGGTGCCTTCATCCGCTGTTTAATGAGTAATCTATTTTACCTTTGAAATCTGCCAAGTAAAAGTAAAAGTACGAGCAGGCGGAATTAACAGGATCCAATTCAAGGACAATTTCGGTTAAAAAATGGGATTTTTGTTGTATTAAGGCGGTTTTTGGGTAAAATACATAAAAAACAGAATACAGAACACAGAAGTCAGAAGACAGAAAACGACAAATCATAAAAATCGGGGGGGCAACAACAAAACAAAACGAAAAATTAATTCAAATTTCTGTTAGCCCAGGGCATTGTCCTGGGTTAGCTTAGGCTGGGACGGCCTTTTGAAACAGGTCCAAATCAATATAATCCGCGAAATCCGTGGTTAAAAAATGCAAAACAAAGCCAATGTTAAAATGGGTAATTAAATATAAGCTCTTTGATATAAAAAGATTATGAGAAAAATGGCAATTTTTTTGGCATTTTACCAGTAAAAAACAAACCCAATTTCAAAACCTCCGGGAGTGAGAAAATGGATCGAAGATTACCGCAACGGCAGCCAAACAGTCATTTCGGATTTGCCGCGATTACCCCAGGCGTAATAAGGGATAAGGCGAATATCCACCTCTTCCGGCCGCCGGTCCGTGAATGTGCGGTAAAGCTTATCGCTCCAATCGCCTCCGGCAAAGACATGGGCCTTGCCTTGAAGCACGGTAACGCCATAAAGCAAGTCAGATTCAAAACGGCTTTTGAATTTTATCGCCGGGGGGATAGCTACATCCAGCATTTCGACGTTTTCCGGCAGGTCCGTGGATTCTAGGCAATAAACTATCGGCCCGCGTTTGACCGCAACCTCGTTGCGAATTTCCTCGACCATCGGATGCGCCTCAATCAACCGCACCGGCATAGGCAGGGTAAGCTCGATAGTATCGCCCGCCGACCATGTTCGCCGGATTGGGAAATATTGTCCGGATTTAATATTTTCAGCTATGGTTTTGCCGTTGATTGTCACGCCGGCATTTTCCGCCCAGCCGGGGATGCGCAGGAAGATAGAGAATTCTTTTTCGGGCGCATTTTCGACGATGATTCTGATTGCACCATCCCAGGGGTAATTGGTCTGCTGCCTGAGCTTCAGAGCTGCCCCGCCGGAGAGGTTCGTATCAAGGACATTACTACCGTAGAGATTAATCCACAATCCTTCGTCCGAGATGCTGTAGGCATAAGAGATCACCTCGGCAATTGTCCGGACCGTGTTCGGTGGGCAGCAGAAACAACTGATATATTTTTCTCTCTGGCGCGACCAGCGCAGCTCGAAAGGCAAATCTTCCACCACCCGAAGCGGATTGGTATAGAAATATTCTTTACCGTCGAGGCTGATGGTCGAAAGCACGCCGTTGTAAAGTGTCAACTCCAGCATATCGGCAAAGCGTGCCTGCGCGGTGACTTCCAGCATACGCCAGTTCCACAATGCGAAGCCCACCGTTGCACAAGATTCGTTGTACGCCGTGACATTAGGAAGCTGATATTCTCTGCCGTATGCCTGGTGAACAAGCTGGATGGCACTGTGGCTCTTAGAGCCGTCCGGCGAAGCCCCATCATAAAGGGCGCCAGTGGAACCGGTGACATATACTTTAGTGTATGCAATGTCACGCCAGATACTGTCCAATGCATCCATCAGGGATTTGTCACCGGTTTCCGCATAAATATCCGTCGCACCGGCGTAAAGATAATTCGCCCTGACGGCGTGACCGACGGCTTTGGTCTGTTTGCGGAAGGGAATCCGGTCCTGATTGTGGTCCGAACCTTCTTTGACAAGGTCGCGAATATCAATCAGTCCCTTGGCCAGTTCCAGGTACCTGGGATCTCTGGTCGTCCGGTACATCTCGACCACGCCCATATAGTGGGACGGGCAGATGGCATTGTTCGCCAGGTTCTCGGGAGCTTTCTTGTAGAACATATAAAGATAATCGGCGGCCTTTCTGGCTATATCAAGAAGCGTAGTCTTGCCCGTGGCACGATAATGAATGCATGCACAGGTCATCAGATGCCCCATATTGTAAGTCTCGAAGTCGAGCCTGTTCTCGAATTCGGTTTCGGTGTTTCCACCAGCCCGACCTCGCTGGGATATTATGACCGATGTATGAATATAGCCGTCCTCGCGCTGGGCTTTGCCGATTACCTCAATGATTTGGTCCATCTGCCGGTCGAGCTGCTCGTCCTTGGTGACGCCATAGACGAAAGCGACGGCTTCGAGCCATTTATAGAAATCGCCGTCGTTCCATTTCGGCCCTCTGTGCCTTCCCTGCTTTTGGCCGGAGGCAATAAGAAAGTTCTCGTAAGCGCCGCTGATTTCAGGATTTTCCAGGAGAGTCCACATATTCGGAATCATATTTTTTCGGCAGGTTTCGAACCTCTCGGCCCAGAATCCGCCGGTCCACCGAACGTCGTCGATATCGACGCTGCGAAGTTTTGCAAACCGGCTGGCCGATGTGTTCGTTATACCTTTTTCCATCGAAAAAGCAGCACTACCAGTCAAAAAAACTGCCGCAACCACTGTACAAATAAACAGTATTATTAGTATGCTATTGAAATTACTATTCCTGAAAGTTTTGTTGCGAATTCTCAAATACATTCTATCCCCTTAACACTCCCATGGGTTTCCGAATGTTTATAAATATAACAGAATTTCTGTATGGATTTTATTTGGACATGACCAATCTGTCAACAGAAGAAGGCAGTTTGGCGGATCGTCAACTTTGTAAAGCTGCCTTTCGAAAAAATTCTCCGGGGAAGGTCAGGGCCGGATTTCAACCGGTGAATTCAACAGCCAATTCTCCGCCAATATATACAGGTCCGTTATGTTTACCAGAGAGTTTCGATCGAAATCCGCCCGGATGTCATATTCCGGTTGAGATTCGTCGGTCTGCCAGCTCTTCGACATGATGGCAAAATCGTCAAGGTCTATCCTGCCGTCCAGACTGGCGTTGCCCTCCAGAAGCGTACCCATATTCACGAAGGTATTCGGGTCGGAGACGGTGACGTTCTTCCTTAGACTCACCAGAGTATAGTCACCCTGAACAGTGATATCGTATGTTCCCGGCGTGAGGCCTGTCGCCCTACAAACTGCCGTACTTCCGGAAGCGGATTTAACTGTAGTTAATACGTACTCATTAACCGGAACATCTTCCAGCACATCGGCACCCGGTGTAAAAAACTTAACAGTAAGCGGGATGACCCACCCGGTATCAGGATGGTCCCGGCCCTGCAGGAAAACCGAAATCGACACAACAATCTCCGCTGGGCCGATACTAACGATTGCATAGGGAACATGCGATGAAGGGATATTTGTGGCGGTCTGAATCCCGCTGCGTTCGCTCGAAGTCAATCCGGCACTAAAGTGACATCCCAAACCGATCGCCGTTGCCTGTAGAAGCATATTACCTGCAACAAAACCGGTCTCCAGACAGGCGTAATGATCTTCGAGATAGGAAGAACTCAGGCAAATGATGACATAACACGGGGCTTCTGGCAAATCTTCAACGGCCGATTGAAGCCTGCCTCTGGAATCGACATCTCGCGTGCCGCTTCTTCCTGCGGAACCGGAATCTATCTGCTCAAGGCGATGGTCTCTTGTCGTTAAGTTCGTGGAGGGATTTCTGTTGTGATATCGAAAAACACCGTTTTCATTCGCCAGATAAATCGTGCCGGTTAAATAATAATTTGCCCAGGCCGAAGGAACAGTCAGTCCCGCCCTTCCACTCGGATTATGGTCCGTGCAACCGTAACCTGCCCAAAGAATCTGAGAAATCTGCTGGACTGTTAAATTCGTTTCGCTGAAATTATTGACATATCTCAGATTGGAAAGAATCTCTTCGAGACTATTATCACCCGTTGTCAAGGGATCCGGCAGCCAACCCGACTCGCCTTCGGACACGGTGCAATGCGCTGCCAATTCAGTTGTCAATTCTCTTGACGACCGGACTCCGAAAATCAATCTTGCATTCGGATATCCGATTCCTTTCGGGCAGCTCGCCATCGGAGATTCGGAACTACGGCACAAAGATACGGATGCCAGCAGGGCCGGCATAAATGAAACACCGGTATCGAAATCACGCTCGCTTTCATATCTTATCGCGAAGGCGCCGTCGTCTCTGGCCTGGCTCGAATGCCACGTCAGTGAGTGACTATTCGGGTCATATAAATATGTCGCTTCCGGTGTCAGCAGATATATGTCCCTGTGTGTGCCGGTAAAGGGAACTTTTCCCGCCGCCCAGATGACATTACTTATCTGTTGCGTACTTGCAGTGCCGCTTAAAGAATGCTGTGAGTACCTGCTGTTCAGGCAGATTTCCACAGAATTATCAGTCACTATCGGCGGTAGAAGCTGGTTCGCATCGGTTGCTGCACCTTCGTTGCTCCGGGCCTGACAAAACATCGGGAACAAAAATAAAACGAGGGGAATTAATATTAACCTTTTCATATCGTACCCTCATAATTAGAGTGTGTTAATTTTCAGATTATACGCCATATCAGCCCACATGTCAAATAAAAGTAGCAATATGGGTATCGCAACTCGGACTGGGGAATCCATGAGCGGCGACTATGGCTCCTGCTGTTTCATGTCTTTTGATGTGGCCAATCCGATGGCTCGACCCTTGTCACCTACCGCACAGTAGAAATGATACACGACGCCGTTATGCTTCAGTATCCAGGGCTTGTGAGCGAAAGTTTTGTCCCACGGCTCGGAGGGCCTGATAAGGTCGGGTCCGTCCCACCTGGTCCAGTGCACAAGGTCGCGCGAAGCGGCGAACGTATCGAAAGCGCCGGGTTTCCAGAATGCCCCGAAATAGAACATGACCCACAAGCCGTTCATTTTTACAATCTGCGGGTCGCCGCTGATGACCGCCCGGTTTTCGTTCCTCGGATGTTTGTTTTCGAGGACATAATTTTCGCCGTAACGTCTCCAGCTTTTCATATCGTCGGAAACAGCGATGCCGATACGCTCGCTCTCCCTGGGCGGACGGGCGTTGTAAAACATCACGAACTGCGCGCCGAGAGTCTTGTCCGGATCGCGAAAGATAAAGCTCTTGAACAAAGTCTCTCGCTCGAAGGGCCTTACGTCCTCATCGGTGGTTTTCAGGACCGGCGAGGAAAGTTTCTGCCACGGCTGCGGTTTCGATGGGTCAGCAGTCGAGGCGATACCGATGAACAGCGGCGGAGTTTCATAACCGGGGTGTGGCCCGCCAAGATAAGACATCCAGTACCGTCCGTCATAAGTTTGCAGAGTATTGCTGCCGGCCCAGGTAGTATCGAACAGCGAGATGCCGCCTCCGGCGTTACATTGGTCCCATGTGCCTTCGGCACCGGCCGGAAGTATCGTTCCGAGAGGCTGCCAACCAAGCAGGTCGTCACTTACCGCAAGCTGGGTGGTATAGCCGAGTGTTTCGTTTTCCGAATCTTTTTCGAGCTGTACATATACCAGATACCATTTGTCGCCGTATCGAAAGACATTCGGGCAATCCACGCTCTTGTTCTCCGGCGGCTCGATTATAATGCCGTATTTGTAGGGCGTTTTGGCCTCTTCGTATATGGCCTTCATCTGTTCGGGCGTGATTTCCTGGGCGACCGGGAGTCCGGCGAAAATCGAAACCGCTATAAACAAAATAAGCAGGTACCAAATACTCTTCATGTTACCGTTCATAGCAAATCACCTCGTCGATATAAGATGACGCTAACTTGCTATCGCCCTAAGACACCATTCGTTAATACTGCTGCGGTTACTTTTCAGCCATATACGGATACCGGAAATCGGTCGGCGGCACTAACGTTTCCTTGATGGTTCGCGGCGAGACCCATCTTGCCAGGTTGAGAGCGCTGCCGGCTTTATCGTTTGTCCCGGAAGCCCTTGAGCCACCGAACGGCTGCTGGGCCACCACCGCGCCGGTGGGTTTGTCGTTAATATAGAAATTCCCCGCCGAGTGACGCAGGGCGTCCATAGCTTTGATTATCTGACTGCGGTCCGTTGCGAATATCGCCCCGGTCAATGCGTACGGAGACGTCTGGTCGCACAACTCCAGCGTCTGCTCGTACTCGCCTTCGGGATAAATATAAATCGTCATGACCGGCCCGAATACCTCTTCGGACATCAGTTTCGACTTCGGATCTTTGCTGACAACGACGGTCGGCTCGATGAAATATCCCTTCGAGTCGTCGCTGCCGCCACCCGTGATAATATCCATATCGGGGGAATTTTTGGCGTATGCGATATATTCGGTGATGGACGTGAATGCCTTTTTATCGATAACCGCTCCCATATAGGTTGTGAAGTCGGTAATGTCACCCATCTTTATTTTACTAATCTCACTTAACAACAGCTCTTTTACATTCGGCCAGGTCGAATCCGGGACATAGGCCCGTGAAGCAGCCGAGCATTTCTGCCCCTGGTATTCGTACGCCCCGCGGACAAGTGCCGTCACGAGCGCGTCGGTATCGGCGCTTGCATGAGCAAAAATGAAATCCTTGCCGCCAGTCTCGCCGACAATCCGCGGATAAGATACGTATTTTCGAACATCCTGACCAAGAGTCTTCCAGATTGACGCAAAGACGGCCGTGCTTCCGGTAAAGTGAATGCCTGCCAGCCGCGAATCATCCAGAATCGGCGGAGCGACAACAGGCCCCGGCCCCGGCACCATATTAATCACGCCGGGCGGCATACCCGCCTCTTCTAATATCTTCATAATGAAATATGCCGGTAAGACCGCCGCCGACGCCGGTTTCCAAACCACCGTGTTACCCATCAGGGCCGGCGAGGTCTGGAGATTTCCTGCTATCGATGTAAAATTAAACGGCGTCAGTGCCAGAACGAATCCGTCGAGCGGCCGATGCTCAACGTAATTCAATATTCCTTTTGAGGACATCGGCTGGTCACTGTAAACATCCTGCATAAAGAAACTGTTGAATCGCCAGAAATCTATCAGCTCACAGGCGGAATCAATCTCAGCCTGATGCGGTGTCTTGCACATGTTGAGCATTGTTGCTGCATTTAGTGTTTGGCGGTATTTGCCCGACAAAAGCTCCGCAGCCTTGAGCATTATAACCGCTCTGGATTCCCACGGCATCTTGCTCCAGTCCCTTTTCGCCTCCTGAGCAGCATCGACGGCTTTGATTGCAGAGGTGGCGTCCGCCCGATGATACCGACCCAGGATGTGGTTGTGGTCGTGCGGGCAGTGTATATCGGCAAGTTCGCCGTTGCGGACTTCCTTGCCGCCGATAATCATGGGAACTTCAATTTGATTATTCAACATCTCTTTAAGCTTTTCGGTCAGCTCGGCACGTTCGCGGCTGTCGGGGGAATATTGCAGGGACGGCTCATTCGCCGGTAGTGGAACATTAAAGATACCATTATACATTTGTCTCTCCTTAATAATTAATATTAAGTATTTTTGCCGCAGCATTTCTTGTATTTTTTGCCGCTGCCGCAGGGACAGGGATCGTTGCGTCCGACCTTGGGAGCATCGAGTTTAATCTGCTTTACCTTCGTCTCACCCTGCGGTGCCTGGGCGGCGGCTCGCTGTCGCTCGGCCATCGCGAACTGGCCGACCTCATCGTGACTTGTCTGGCTGACGTTCCAGACGCTCCTGGCGCGGGCACCGGCTTCGAGGTGCACTTTGAAAATAATATCCGTGACGCGGTCCTCGATGGTGGCCAGCATTTCATCGAACATTCGATAGCCTTCGCGCTTATACTCCGTCTTGGGATCTTTCTCGGCCCAGGAACGCATCCAGATGCTGCTTTTAAGATGGTCCATCGCATAGAGATGGTCCTTCCATGTGCTGTCATAAACCTGTATCAAGACGTATTTTTCAAGGTCACTCAGCTCGGCACGCAGGAATTCCTTTGCCAGCAGCGATAGTTTATCTTTGATTTCGCCGCCGTCATCCGAGAGGTCGTCTTCGCTTAAAGAGGCATCGAATCTTTCGTTTGCCCATTTCACCAATTCGGGGATGCTTAATCCGGCGATTTTCTCGGAAAGTTCCTGCTCCAGTTTACCGTTGTTAAAACTCTCGCTTAGCTCAAGAAGCTGCTTTTGCAACACACGCGGCTTAGCGTTTTGTATTTCTTCTACAGTAAGTCCGGCGTTGTATTTTTTATTTGCCCATCCGACGAGAGTTTCAAAGGCATATACGTTAGTGCCCTGCGGCCCGTAAACCATATTCATTGCAAACTCAACCGGATATTCGATTTCCCTTTGCTTATATTTGACGGCGGCTTTTTGGCCGATGTGTTTGCGGATATCGGAGGCTGTCAGGCCCGCCAGTTCCGCGGTATCCAGATTGATATTGAATTTAGCTCTTGCCCATTCGACAAAAGTGCGGATTGAGAAATCTTCCTTGAGAAACTCGATAAGCTGCGAACAATCCTTCTTGTCGATTTGTTCAGCAGCGGCAGATGTTAATTGCTCCTCGATTTCTTCCGGAGATTGATTTTTAATTTTACCGGGGCTAAGGCTTACGCGAAAGGCGCTCATCGCCCATTTGCACAAACCGGCGACATCCCAGCTTTTGGGGTCGTTGTAATCTTCCAGATATTCACCCATCGAGAGCGATATATTGTTGGATGCGTTGTCTTTCGCCCGCTTTTTAATGATGTTTTCAATTTCCCCGACTTTGATACCGGCTATGTCGGAAAGCTTCAAATCAATGCTGAAATTGGTTCGAGTCCACTCCAATATGCACTTGTAGGGATAATTCTCGTCCAGAATGGTCTTGCAATTCTGCTCGATCGCCGAATCTATCATTTCCTGGATGATATTTTTGAGTCCCTTACCGGATAAAATCCTGCGTCTGCGTGAGTAGAATATTTTTCGCTGGTAGTCCATCACCTCGTCGTATTCGAGCAGGCTCTTGCGGACCTCGAAGTTTTTCTCTTCTACTTTCTTTTGTGCTTTTTCGATACCCTTGCTTATCCTCTTGTGATAGATGGGCTGTCCTTCTTCCCAGCCGATCCAGGATAACGCTTTGACGGTCCACTCCGGCGCGAAAATGCGCATCAGGTCGTCGTCGAAGCAAAGGAAAAACTGGCTTGAGCCGGCGTCACCCTGTCGTCCCGAGCGGCCCCGGAGCTGGTTATCGATTCTCCTGGCTTCATGCCGTTCTGTGCCGAGTATGTGCAGCCCGCCTATATCGGCTACTCCGGGACCGAGCTTTATGTCCGTGCCCCTGCCGGCCATATTCGTCGCTATGGTGACGTTGCCCCGCATACCGCCGTCACGCCCTTTGTGCTGTTGCCCGGCTTTGGTGACAATCACGGCCTCTCTGGCGTGTTGTTTGGCGTTTAGAACCTCGTGCTCAAGCCCGTATCTTTTTGTCAGGGCCGCCGATAGCGCCTCACTTTTTTCTATGCTTATCGTCCCTATCAGCAGCGGCCGGCCGGTGGAGCTTACCTCGTGAATCTGCTCCACTATGGCATTGAACTTTTCCTGAACGGATTGATAGATGACGTCTTCCCGGTCGTCTCTGATACACGGCTCGTTGGTTGGTATTACAACTACTTCAAGTTTGTATATGTTCAGGAATTCTTCCGCTTCTGTTGCGGCGGTTCCTGTCATTCCCGCTATCTGGTCGTAAAGCTTGAAAAAATTCTGCAGGGTAATAGTGGCAAGCGTTTGGGATTCTTCCTTGACGGTCACATTTTCCTTTGCCTCGACGGCCTGGTGAAGTCCGTCCGACCATTGCCGGCCGTGCATCAGTCGCCCGGTGAATTCATCGACAATAATCACCTTGCCGTCCATGACGACGTAGTCTTTTTCCCTTTCGAAAGCGACGTGTGCCCTCAGGCTCTGTTCTAAAAGATGCGGCCATTCCATATTCGAGCCGGTAAAAAACGAGCCGACCCCCGCTATGTCCTGGGCGGCTCCGACGCCTTCATGTGTGAGATGGACCGCTTTTTTATCGTATTCAACTTCGTAATATTGTGTGGCATTTATCAACCTCGCTTCGGCGGCCTCCTTTTCCACCTGAGTCTTTTCGATAGTCTTTTGAGCTTTTTCAATCCGCTTGCTGTCTTTATCTTTTTTGGCGTCGGAAATTTCACCCTGTGCGCTGGCCAAAGCTCTCTCGGCCGAGTCGATTTGTTTTTTGGTGCGGTCGTAACTGCTTTGGAGGCTGATGAGCTTTCGAGAGACATCATCCGCCTTTCTATATCTGGTGACATCATCGAAAGCCGGGCCGGATATAATCAGAGGCGTCCGGGCTTCGTCGACCAGGATCGAATCGACCTCATCGATAATCGCATATTGCAGCGATCCCTGCACCATTTGCCGCAGTGAGGTTTTCATGTTATCGCGAAGGTAATCGAAGCCGAACTCGTTGTTTGTGCCGTATGTGATGTCAGAAGCGTATTGATTTCTTCTCTCGTCACCGGCCGTATCCATATCCGCCTGAATCGCCCCGACGGTCAACCCGAGGGCCTCATAAACCGGACCCATCCATTCGGCGTCGCGCTTGGCGAGATAGTCGTTAACGGTGACAATATGAACTTTCCTGCCGGTCAGATGCACAAGGTACGCCGCCAGAGTTGCCACTAAGGTTTTGCCTTCGCCGGTCGCCATCTCGGCGATTTTCCCCTCGTACAGCACGTTACCGCCGACGAGCTGTACATCGAAGTGCCGCATTTCGACATTTCGCCTTGCCGCCTCGCGGACGACCGCAAAGGCCTCCGGTAATATATCTTCGGGTTTTTTCCCGGCTTCAATCGCTTCCTTGAGTTCGGCGGTTTTTGCCTTCAAAGAATCACCGTCGAGATTTTTTACCTGCTCCTCGAACTCTCCGGCCTGCCGGGCGACGACCGAATACGCCTTGACCATCCGTTCGTTGCGGGACCCAAAAACCTTGACAAGAGTTTTATTAATTTTACCTAAAGGCATAATTTTATTTTGTTATAACGAGGACTGCCGCTCGTTTGCCAGTGATAGATAACAGCTTATTCTTTTACCCGTGTAACATATTCTCCGGTACGGGTATCGACGCGGATAAGCTCACCGGTCTTAATGAACGGCGGCACCTGAACAATCAGGCCGGTTTCGAGTGTCGCGGGTTTATTCTGATTTGTCGCCGTTGCGCCTCTGATTTCCGGCGGCGTATCGGTAACTTCCAAATCCACCGTATTCGGTAAAGTCACCACAACTGGTTTTCCCTCGTACATACTGACCTGCAGTTGAGTATTCGGCTTGAGGTATTTCGGGCCGTCTCCGAATGCGTCGTCATCCAGAGTGATCTGGTCGTAGTTTGTCGTATCCATCAGGATATGTTCGCTGCCGGCCGAATACAGGTATTCATAAGTTCTTTTATCCAGAAAAGCCTCTTCGATATTTTCCTCGGAGCGAAGGCGAATATTTTGAATGGAACCGTCGGCCAGGCTCTTTAATTTTGTCTGATAAACCGCTCCGCCCTTGCCTAATTTAACGTGCTGATAATCAACAATGGCGTACAATTTGCCATCGATTGTGACGGTTTGACCTTTTTGCATCTGCGATGCTTTCATATTCTACTCCAAAAACATACATTTATCGATTTAATCCAAAGTGATAAGTATCGCAGAATTATGCCGGAATGTCAACAAATCAAGGAAACTGATTAGGCAATGTTTTTTACCGCCGCTTTTTTCGCTTGTTTGTGTATTTCCTTTTATGCCGGGATTTTATTTTTTCCCGCTCTTTTGGTTCTTGTGCCAAAGGTTCTACAGGGCTGAGGTTGAGCTGCCTGGCCGGGACATTCACCGAAACTATGTTGACTTTCATCGCCCTGCCCAGACGAATATTGGCTCCTGAACGGCTGCCTACAAGGGATTGATTTTTGGCATTGAATTTCCAGTCGTCGGGGCCAAGGTCTTCGGTCCTGATAAGGCCTTCGATTCCGAACTTGCGGCACTGCACAAACACGCCGAAACTCGTCAGGCCGGTAACGACACAATCGAGATGTTCACCGATTCTTTTCGAGAGCATTTGCAGGATTAAAACTGTTTTAAGCTCCTCTTCGGCGTCTTCGGCCCGCTGTTCGGTAAAAGTGATATGTTTACCGGTCTCTGTTAAATCCTGAGTTGCCGCATCTCTTTTCGCTTCTTCGATGCGGTCTTGTAAATAACTTTCCAGAACACGATGAACAAGTAAATCGGCATACCGTCGAATAGGGCTGGTAAAGTGACAGTAATGCGTCGAGGCCAGAGCGTAATGACCGATGTTCGTCGGTGCATATTGTGCCTTTTCGAAACTTCGCAGGACGGCTAAATTCACACCGAATGAACTGTCGGAGCCTTTAACGGCATTCAATAAATCCTGAAGGACTTTTCGATCAGGATTTCGAGGAAGTGTGTATCCGAAGGCTTTGACCATCGTAACGAGATTTTTCATGCTCAAAGCGTCCGGCTCCGGATGAATCCGCCGCATGAAGGGGACATCGAGTCTATCCAGAAGGGAAGCGACCGCATCGTTGGCCTCGACCATGAACATTTCAATCATCGTATGCGGATAGCTCGTATCGGCCGGCTGGGCATCTATGACCTGACCTGATTTGTCCATGATTAATTCGGTCTCCGGCAAATCCAGGTGCAGCATCCCGTTTTTTATCCGCCGCTTTTCGATTGCCCGGCTGAGAGCTTCCATGTTATTGAGCAGCTTGACTACTTCCGGTCTGACTTCCTTGGTATGACCCTTAAGAATCCTGTCGGCCTGTCTATATGTCAGACGCTGTGTTGAGCGGATAATACTGTTTGCAAAGCTGCGGGATACGATGTTGGCATTCCGGTCGTAGGTAATATACGCGCTTTTGGCGAATCGCTTTTGGTCCGGCTGAAGGCTGCAAATGCCGTTACTGAGAATCTCCGGCAGCATTGGAATTGTTTTGGCGGGCAGGTAAGCGCTGTTGCCGCGGTCTTTAGCTTCGATATCCAGTGGAGAATCGGCAGTGACAAAAGTGCTGACATCGGCGATATGGACACCCAATACCCAGTTGCCGTCGGAAGCTTTTTCGAGGCTGATTGCATCGTCGAAATCTTTAGCATCCGGCGGGTCGATTGTAATAATAATTTTATCCGTGATATCCTGCCGGTTGTTTTTATCATCCGGATTAAAATCCGCTGCGGCCCTGCGGGCCTGCTTGATACAGTCGGCATCAAATTCGCCGGGCAGGTGGTACTGGTGGATGATCGATTTAATCTCGGTATCATATCGACCCGCTTTACCGAGCACCTCGATGATAACACCGCGAGCAAGGTGCTTCTCAGTCGGGTAAGTCAGGATTTCGATTAGTACTTTGTCCTTTGCCCTGGCTCCTTTTGCACTGACATCATCGACTGAAATAGGCTCAAAGAAACTCGATCCGTCCGGCTGAACAAGCCAGCCTTCGGAATGTTTAACCAGGGTGCCCACGAACCTGTTTTGCGCCCGTTCGAGGATTTTGATGATTTCACCGCTGAACTGCATTTGCCCGCCGCGCTTGCCTTTCCTTTTGACTTTCGCGATGACAGTATCGCCGGTCATCGCCTCGGAAGTGGCATCCGGGGGAATAAACAAATCGCCGTGCGTATTGGCCTGCCGCGGAATAACAAAGCCGAACCCTTTGGGATTGGCCCGGAATGTCCCTATGATTTGGCCGGCCAGCGAAGGCAGGCTAATCAGATTTTTCGCCCCGATGACTACGTGCCCGGCATGGCGAAGATTCTCGAAAGCATCTTTGAAATGCGGATAATCTTCCGAGCTGACACCCAGCGCCTTGGCCAGCTGGCCGAGCTTGAGCGGCTCGTAATCACTATGCTTGAGCAGTTTTATTATTCGATCTTTGTAAACTTCGGCCATTTTTTCAACTTATTGCCTCTATGCTCATCACCCTCAGCGAAATAAATATTTCTATTCAAATACTCCAATGAAAAATGCTACCGTTCTTATCATCTCGAACGAGGCATAAGATACAATGGATATATCTGCCACGATTAATAGTCGAAGGATATTTATCCAAAACAGATTTCTCCACCTTATACCGACTCAGGTCGGGACTTCGGTCGAAATGACATGTAACTTCGAGAAGGGGCCCTTCAAAAAGATTGCCAAATGGGAACTCAATCGAGCATCGAGTAGCAAAATCAGCTTTGTTTTGTCCCGAGGGTGTTGAGCTTTTTTACCAGCCGGGATTTTTTTCGGGCGGCGGTTCTTTTGTGCATAGTGCTTTTCGATGCGGTTTTGTCAAGTTTCTTAGTGACTAATCTAAACTGCTCGGTCGCCGCCACAACATCGTCTTTATCCAGCGCTTCTTCGAAATGCTTGATTTGTGTTTTAACCTGGCTTTTACGCGCCCGGTTTATTGTCCTTCTTTTTGTGTTTTGTTTGGCTCTTTTTTTAGCCTGTAACGAACGTGCCACTATATTCTCCTAAAACTTATTTTTCTTTCTCAATATCTACTGAGAGGTCGGTTCTGTTTTATCACTTCTTAATCTGTCAACCCGCTGGCTGACGTCTTTATACGCAAAATCGGTCTGAGCGATTTTACGATATACATCCAGGGCCTCTTGCGTTTTGCCCTGCTGCTCATAAGCCAGTGCAAGATTATACCGCAATTCCTTGCCGATTGCATCATCTTTTAATTCGTATGAATTTATTGCCTTCGTATATACGTCAATCGCATCCGCCAGCCAGCCCTTTTTGAAAAAGCAGTAGCCTATCTGGTTCATCGCGGCAATCTTTCGTCTTGGGTCTTTCTGGGCCTGCTGGAACAAGGGGATAGCCTCATCATACTGCTCGTTCCGAACCAGATGCCGGGCATATTCATATTTTAGCCGCAGATCGGTCGGATAATTCTGAGTACAGAGCTTATAGTGCTCCATCTCGATATCTTCAAGTTTCGCCGTTAGTTTTTCGATTTCTACCATGGTCTGCTGGTTACCGGGATTTGTTTCGAGAGCGGATTTCGCCTGTTGTATTTTCCTTCTGAGCTGTTTAGTCCTTAGCTCACCTGCCCGCTGTTTGAAGCTAAAATCGCTCTTCGTTTCGTAAGTACGTTCCAATAAAGCGATTGCATCATCCTCGTCCTTGTCGTTATCCATCTCCGAGAGGGCGTTGGCCAATTCAAAAATATTCGCCGACGAGTCCGGATTCCGGACTATTTTTTTTCTGGCGTCTTCGAGTGCCTTGACCCGATAATCCTCTGTTTTAACGACGCCGGCCTGGGAGTGAAGTTTTTCCTGTTCTTCGCGGTCTTTAATGGCCTTCCGAAAATCCTCCTCCGTTTCATATTTACCCCTGGCCATTGTTAATTCAGCAGAGAGATTTTTATACTCATCGGCCAACTCTTTATCATGCGGTTTAATCCGGACAATATGCTGGCAGGCTGCAACTGCCTTATCAAATTCTTCGATAGCCTTGTAAGAATCCTTTAGCAGGATGTATGTCTGCAGCGAAGGTTTCTCGGCTGCATTATTCATCTGGAAGATTAAATTGGCAATCCAGTGTGCTACTTTATTATAACCACCGGCCACCGCTGCTTTTAACATCGCTTCGGCATAAGGCAAATGATCCGGGTTCTTGGCAAAAAGAAATTCGGCGTTAAGCATCTGCTCGAGGGGGCTTTTCCCTCCCAGACGTTTTACCTTCTCCATCATCGAAGATTTTTTGCCGCCTTCTCCCTGGCGACGTAAGGCTAACTCAAAAAGCGGCAAATGGCCCTGCTCAAGTGCTTCCGGATCATAGCGCAGACCTTCGATATACATTTCTACTGCGTAATCGAAATTTTTCCTCTCGGCTACTTGTACTGCCCTATCAAAAAAAGCCTTTGCCTTCGCCGATCCGAGGTCATTTTCTTCCTGCATATTTACACCAACTCTGTGCTCGATTCTACTTTACAATCCGCCTATCGTAGTCATAAGCGATGATTTGTCAATAAATATTTACTTGTCGGCCGGGCCGGGCTGTGCTATAAGAGAATTCATGTATCCTATATCGTTGTTTTAGGTAATTAAGACATTTTATTGAGAGACCGATATGATTAATGCGCTTGAACAATACGATCCGCAGATTTGTGAATTGATTAGACAGGAAGCGGCCCGCCAGAGCGGCTGTATCCGTCTTATACCCTCGGAAAATTACGTTTCCAGGGCCGTCATGTTAGCCAGCGGCAGTTGCCTGACCAACAAATACGCCGAGGGCTATCCGGGAAAACGATATTACGAGGGCCAGCAGGTAACCGACCTGATCGAAAGAATGGCCCAGGAAAGGGCCAAAAAATTATTCAAGGCCGACCATGCCAACGTCCAGCCCTATTCGGGCTCGGTCGCAAATTTAGCCGCCTATGCAGCTTTGATAGAGCCTGGTGATACAATTATGGGAATGTCTCTTTCGCACGGCGGACATTTGACCCATGGCTGGAAGGTATCATTGACAAGCAAATTCTATAATTCCGTTCCGTACCCCGTAAACGAAAAAACCGGCAGGCTGGATTTCGACCATATTCGAGACCTAGCAAAGAAGCACCGACCGAAAATTATCATCTCCGGTGCCACAGCGTACCCGAGAGAAATCGATTTCGAGATCTTCGGCCAGATTGCCAAAGAAGCCGGTGCGTATCTTGTCAGTGATATTGCCCATATCGCAGGTCTTGTAGTTGCAGGTTTACATAAAAGCCCCGTACCATACGCCGATATCGTCTCAACTACGACACACAAAACTCTCCGCGGCCCCCGCGGCGGGATGCTGCTGTGTAAACAAGAACATGCAAAGAATGTTGACAAAGCGGTTTTTCCCGGCCTTCAGGGCGGCCCGCACATGCATACATTAACGGCAATCGCAGTGGCAATGGCCGAAGCCGATACGCCCGAGTTCGTGGCCTATGCCAAACAAATCATCAAAAATGCCAAGGTTTTAGCCGATAAGCTGATGGGATATGGCTTCAATCTGGTCACCGGCGGTACGGATAATCACCTGATCCTGATTGACCTGAGAAACAAAAATATCCCGGGCAAAAAACTGGCCAAGGCGCTTGATAGGGCCAGAATTGTCACCAATTACAACACCGTCCCCGGTGACTCTGCTCCGCCAATGAATCCCAACGGCGTGCGCATAGGAACACCTGCTATTACCACACGCGGTATGAAAGAGCCCGAAGCGAAGAAAATTGCCGAGTTTATCAACAAAGTAGTTGAAAATATCGATGACGATTCCGTCATCGAAGAAGTCGGCAAAGATGTGCTGCTGCTTTGCTCCCAGTTTCCTGTGCCGGAACATTTCATTATTCCATCTAAAAATAGCGTTTAGGGGACATAAAAACATAATAAATACGAGGTAGAGGGTTTCCTTCCCTCATATGTCCCCTGCACTCTTTCAAAAAAAATAAATTTTTTTATTTTTTTGTTAATATCCGGCTGATCAGAAACGTCTAATTTACAGTACGCGTGATTTTTATACTCCGGTTAGAGACCAAAAGGACCGAAAATGAGGATTCTGTTGTACGGCAGCAATCTTATCTATGGGGTCCGGACGGGAGCGTTGTCAACTCTTTACTTGATTTTACCTTTTATAATGTGTGCTTGATTTACATTTAAACGAAGGGAGACTCAAATGCTGCAGGCAAAAGATATTATGACGAAGGAAGTGGTTGTTGTTTGGCCGGAAACATCGGTAAAAGAAGCATTGGAACTTATGCTGGCAAATGAAATTTCCGGCATACCTGTAGTCGAACGAGATATGAAGCTAGTCGGAGTTGTTACAGAAAAAGATTTACTGAAGCTATATTTTGAATTGGGAAGTATCAGAAAAAAAATGGTAAAAGAATTTATGACACAACCGGTGGTACACTTTGATGAAAATGAGAATATCGAAGATATTTGCCGGTGTCTGAATACAGTTCATTTCAGAAGAGTGCCGGTGACGAGAGGTGATAAATTAGTCGGTATTATCAGCAGACCTGATGTCATCAGATATATTCTCTCGGTCGAACGCCGGGAGATAAATGTATAATACGACTATGACTTAGATGCCGAATCGTACCCTGTGGATCCTGCGGACATGATTAACAGTATAGAGTACTTAACGGTATCTATTCCAGTGAAACTAAGACCGGAGCACAAGGCGATGCTGAGAAAAGAGTATCTTTTGTCTCTGTGCACACGATGAAGAATTTTTGATACGAAATGAAGTTGCATTCTTATCCTTTTTTTAGTGAAATACATTTATCTATTGTTTATGGTCAAACTAAATGAAGATTTTCGGATGTTTTATGGGTAAGCAAAAAGGATTCACGCTAATCGAGCTATTAGTTGTTATTTCCATCATCGCACTTTTGATGTCGATTCTTATGCCGGCGCTAAATCGTATCAAATCACAGGCCAAGACCGTTGCCTGTCAGGGCCGGCAAAAACAGTGGTCATATATTTTCTCTATGTACACCAACGATAACAACGGCTATTTTCACGACCGCCCCTTCGGCGACGAATACGAAAAGATGTGGCCGCAATTCTACAAGTCATATTACAGCGAACCCAAAATGCGCTGCTGCCCGGCTGCTCAAAATCCGGATTTAAATACAGGTTCGTTTGCTACCTGGGGCACGAAGTATAATTCAGATCCCGACTGGGGCTGGGGGGGTACCTGGATGCCTGTAGAGGGCTTTTATGGCAGCTATGGCTTCAATCGGTATGTCTTGAATAAAGAGGGTCCTGAATACTGGAGAAAAACCAACGTAAAAAATGCCGATGAAGTCCCGGTTTTTGTAGATTGTCTTTATGTGGCACTGAATCCAACTCCCAATGACTCACCTCCTCAAATTGAAGGCGCCCGCTCGAGCACGCAGCAAATGCAGTTCTCATGTATCGATCGTCATGTTGAGAATATCAACGGCCTGTTTTTAGACTTCTCTATCAGAAAAATCGGGCTCAAGGAACTCTGGACCCTTCGCTGGAGCAAAACATTCGACACTGCCGGTGTCTGGACCTTTGCAGGAGGCGCACGACGGGAAAACTGGCCCCTCTGGATGCAAAACTTCAAAGAATACTAAGCCGCAAGCCAAACCAAGAAATCCAATTAATTCTGTCATTTCGATTTGGTTGAATAAATGGAAAGCTGTTTCGCCCTACATAACAACTAAATCATTAACTCTGCAAAGTTCTTGTTTCACCATAGTTTAACCAAGGCGTGCTTGAAGATTGACGCTAAGTGGCGCATCGATTAATGTATAGGCCATGGGTTTAACTGGTAATCTTTTGGATCAGGGATAATGAACGAGCATACGGATTTCGATGTTGTAGTTGTTGGCGGTGGAATTGTGGGGCTGGCCTCGGCCTATAAAATTACGTTGAGTCATCCGAACATCCGCCTCGCCGTATTAGAGAAAGAAGACAAACTCGCCGCTCATCAAACCGGGCATAATTCCGGCGTAATTCATTCAGGTCTGTACTACGAGCCTGGCTCGAATAAGGCGAAAACCTGCACCAAAGGGCGAAAGGAGCTTGTCATTTTCGCAAAGAGACATCGCATCCCATACGAGATTTGCGGTAAAATTATTGTCGCAACAAACCAGAAAGAATTGCCCAACTTCGAAAGAATTTACAACAACGGCCGGCGAAACCAAATCGAAGGGATAGAAAAAATAACACCCGAGCAAATCAGGGAAATCGAGCCTTTCTGCGAGGGCATCGCCGGTATTCGTGTGCCTTGCACGGGGATAATTGATTTCGTTAAAGTGGCGGAAAAATTAGCCGAATTAATCGTGGCAAAAGGTGACAGTAACAAGGTCTTTACCAGCCATGAGGTCACGGGATTCGACAAGCACGATTTTTATACCAACGTACTGACAAACAAGGGCAATTTTTCCACCAAATACATTATCAATTGTGCCGGTTTGCAATCCGACCGAATAGCTCAAGCAGATAGAGTCGAGCCCGGTGTAAGAATCGTGCCTTTTCGAGGAGATTATTACGAATTGACCGAACAGGCCAAAGATAAGGTAAAAGGCCTGATTTATCCGGTTCCGGACCCGGCATTTCCTTTTTTAGGCGTTCACTTTACCCGCACGGTCGAAAATAAGGTCGAGTGCGGTCCAAACGCCGTCTTTTCATTCAAGCGGGAAGGTTACGGTAAAACCGACTTTAATCTGGCCGATACATGGGAAGCCTTGTCATATCGCGGAACTTTGAAGGTGTTTCTAAAAAACTTCAGATACGGCCTGAGCGAATATGCCCGGGCATTTTCACGGAAATTATTTCTACGCAGTCTGCAAAGGCTGATTTCTACGCTCCAGGATGAGGATATCAAGCCATTAAAATCTGGAATACGTGCACAGGCGATTAGTCGCAACGGCAAATTAGTTGATGATTTCATGATAGAAAGACGAAAAAATTCCATTCACGTCTTGAACGCGCCGTCCCCTGCCGCGACAGCCTCGTTAGCCATCGGCGAGTATATTAATAAAATTGCTACCGAACAATTTAAGCTGGGAAAAAACTGATATCGACTGAAACTTGAAGTTCAATGTTGGAACCTTAAGTTTTAGAAGTATCCTGAGAAAGAACAAAAAATGAAAACAAGTAAAGACCAGCGGCAAAAAGTGAGATATTCGTTTCTGAAGATATTAACCGGTTCGGATTTGTCCCGGCGACGGCTGCCGTTTATGGCAATCGAAAGTGTGAATCCCGGCCCGGTTGTCTGGCTGACCGGCTGTATTCACGGCGACGAAGTCACCGGGATAGTCACGATTCAGGAGGTTTTCAAAAAGATACAAAAGCAGCCTCTGCGAAAAGGAACCCTTTACGCGTTTCCATTAATGAATCCCATCGGCTTCGAAGCAGGCTCGCGAAACATCACCATCAGCAGGGAAGACCTGAACCGTTCCTTCCCCGGCTCTAAAAACGGCTCATTAGCCGAAAGAATCGCAGACAAAATATTCACAACAATCGAACAGACAAAACCGACACTCATCCTGGACCTGCATAACGACTGGATGAAGTCAATCCCATACACGGTCATAGACCCCGATCCGGGCCAGGCTCACAAACAGGCGTACGATAAAGCAAAAGCAGCGGCTGAAAAATCCGGCTTTCTGGTTATTATTGAAACAGAGGAAATTCGCAGATCCTTCACTTATAATTTGTTGGCGCATAATATTCCCGCCCTGACGATTGAGCTGGGAGAATCGTACGTTGTCAATGAAACGAACGTTCAATACGGCGTAAAATCCATTCTGAATATTCTGAATTATCTGGAAATGTTCGAAAACAAAGACGAGCCTTTTATTTTTGAAGTGCCGGACAAAATCAAAAGAAAACCGCTGAAGTTTGCAAGTGAGCCGGTTAGTTCGGCCAGCGGCATTATCCGTTTTTTAGCCAGTCCGGGGGACATCGTTAAAAAGGGCCATGCGGTGGCAAAAATCTATAATACTTTCGGGAAATTACAGGACACCGTTGTATGTCTGCATGACGGCATTATTTTAGGGCATTCGGATTCGTCCGTTGCTTATCCGGGTGCGCCGATCATGGCCTTTGGTGTGACATAAAAAAACTGAATTAAAAATGCGTAAGTATCAAACCAGTAATTTATTCGAGCAGGATATCGAGGAAACGCCCTGCCGGTATGTCATCCGCGTGGCGTTCGAGTCGGCGGCGGACACTGAGTTCGACTACGCCGTGCCGGACCAGATTTGGCCGGTCGATGTCGGCCAGAGAGTCGAAGCGCCGTTCGGGAGAAATAATAAGCTCCATATCGGTTTTTGTGTGGATATCGACAAGAGCAGGCCAGATCCTTCGGCTCCGCTTCGCTCCGCTCAGGATGACAACAAAAGATATAAGCTTAAAAAAATCACTAAGATTATCGATAAAGAGCCGCTGGTCGATGCCGAGCTAATGGAATTAGCGAGGTGGATCAGTAATTATTATGTTTGTCCGCTCGGCCAGGTCTTAGCGGCGATCGTTCCCTCGGCAGTCAAACGCGGGGCCGGTGTTAAAACACAAACTTATGCTTACCTGACAATAAAAGCCGCCGACATTGATAAAACTATCCATGAATTAAGAGGCAAAAAACAAAAACTAATCGTCTCCTTTCTGCAGGAACAAAAAGCCCTCAATAAAGATTCGGCAATAGAGCTGCAGGGATTATTGAAAACGGCCGACTGCGGCAAAGAGCCTGTCAAAAGACTTACCGAAAAACGGATTGTAAAAATCTCCCAAAAAACCATATTGAAATCCCTGCCGGCAATTCCAAATGAGATGGCTCTAAAACCACCGGAACGAATCGTCCTGAACCGGGATCAGCAAAAAACGCTCGATTCCATTAAAGAAAAGATCGACTCAGGCCGGTTCGGTGTCACGCTTCTGTACGGCGTCACCGACAGCGGCAAGACCGAGCTTTACATCAGGGCCATCAAGGCCGTACTGAAAAAAGGCAAAAGTGCAATAGTCCTGCTACCGGAGATTGCCCTGACGGCACAAACCGTTCAGCGATTCAGCGAAAGATTCGAAAAAATCGCCGTCATGCATTCGGGCCTTACCGCCGCCCAACGCAATGTACAGTGGCAAAAAATCAAATCGTCTCAGGCCGACGTGGTAATCGGCGCCCGCTCGGCGGTTTTTGCACCATTGGCAAACCTCGGTCTTATCGTCGTGGACGAAGAGCATGAATCCAGCTATAAGCAGGATACGGCCCCACGCTACCACGGCAGAGACGTAGCAATCAAGAGGGCACAACTTGCGGACGCACACTGCATTTTAGGCTCTGCCACACCGTCGCTGGAAACGCTGGCCAACTGCCAAAGCAAAAAACATTTCAACCTGCTCCGTCTGCCACAGAGAGTAATGAACCTTCCCATGCCGGAAATGAAACTTGTCGATATGCGGCAGAGCAATATCACGCAAAAAGGGATTAATTTAATCAGCGAGCCGTTGGCCGAACGGCTTAAAGTGACCCTCGAAAGAAAAGAACAGGCAATTTTACTACTGAATCGACGAGGCTACAGCAATTTCGTATTCTGCCCCTCGTGCAGATATACTCTACGCTGCCGGAACTGTGATGTCACGCTGACTTTTCACAGGTCGAATATTCCTCGCCGGGACCGAATGAGCACTATTACCGGCAGACACATGCACTCCGGTTACGCAATATGTCACTATTGCCTCGCACAAACACTTGTGCCTGAAAAATGTCCCTTATGCGGCAAGGGATTTGCAATGATAGGACTCGGCTCGCAACGGCTCGAAGAAGAGTTAGCGAAAAAATTCCCCACGGCCCGCGTTTCAAGGATTGACAGCGATTCGATGGCCGGTAAAGATTATTACCGCATGCTCAGGGATTTCGGACAGGGACGAATCGATATCTTAGCCGGTACGCAAATGTTGGCCAAGGGGCTGCATTTCCCCAACGTCACCCTGGTCGGAATTATCAGTGCCGATACCTGTCTTTATCTGCCGGACTTCAGAGCGAACGAGCGGACCTTCCAGTTGATTTCCCAGGTAGCCGGGCGGACGGGACGCTCGACTAAAAAGGGGATAGTTTTCGTGCAGACATTTCTGCCGGAGCAGCAGGCGATTGCTTATGCCCTCAAAGGGGATTTCGACGGCTTTATCAAAGAGGAGCTAAAACATCGCAAATCCTGCAACCTGCCGCCCTACTGGCGACTGGCGGCTGTCACTATGCGGGATATGAACTTCGAGAAGCTCGAAGCCGCCTGCAAACAAATGCGGCAAAAAATCGACCGAATCGTCGCGAGGGAAAAATTAAAGGTTAATATTCGCGGTCCTATGCCCGCTGCAATAAACCGAATCCAGCGTTTCCACAGGATGCAAATCATCATCCAGGCACCCGAAGCAGCAACAATTCAGCGATTATTTACCGGCTTGAGGGCCGAACCGCCTGTCCGCCCCGCCGTAAAAGTAGTGATAGATATCGATCCTGTCAATTTACTATAGGCCGGATTTTGCCATATCATCTTATTTTCAAAGAGCTTACGCCAAAATTGGGTTCGTTTTTTCAAATTACTTTACGCAATACGCACCACGCACCACGCAAAACGAATAAATTGGCTTCGTTTTTTTCCGGCCAAATCCCCGAAAACCGCCAGATTTCTCATAATCTTCTTATTTCAAAGAGCTTACAGTATATTACCCAAATTAACATTGGCTTTGTTTTGCATTTTTTACCGCGGCCCGTTCGACTCCGCTCAGGGTAAACTCCGTCTTATGAAGCCGGGTTGTCCCACCAAGCAGGCTTGGCGGCTAAATATGGAATTTTTGATTTTTGAATTGTAATTTTGCCTTTTACCTTTTTACTTTTGATTTGCTTTATTTGCCCTATCCCCCAAACCCTATCCCCTGTTTACTATTATACGACCGCCTCGGCGGATCGCTGGCTTTTTCCGTAATTTTTCAGGATTTTTTTTATAAATTCCTGCCACGGCGTAGTCTTACGAAGCCGGGCTTCACTATTTTTCTCTTGCACACCTTAGAGGCAAAATATATATTGCCTATTGCGATGCGATGTACTCCATGATTTTCTAACCGGCGGAAAAGCTGTCAGCCGTTAGCTTTTAGTTTTCAGCTACAAAAGAATAA